>ENA-OQIG01001043-OQIG01001043.1-human-gut-metagenome-genome-assembly--contig:-NODE-1043-length-13375-cov-3.806990_pt1 | contig 13375 bp, 14 predicted proteins | sample MGYA00242576_ERZ504741 | MGnify/ENA primary metagenome ERZ504741 (study PRJEB26092, sample SAMD00036436) | human gut metagenome | host: Homo sapiens | study: EMG produced TPA metagenomics assembly of... | reverse complement strand
CTCCTGTAGACGATTATATGAATTCCAATTTGGCACCTCGGGCATATGTTTTTTCCCATTATCAGTATGGGCAAACACTTTCTGCTCCGTGTGAGACTACTGTCAAGTTTGAAGGAACAACAGAGCAGAAGTTGGAAAAAATTATGATTCAGAAATGGATTGCTTTGTTTCCTAACGGGCAGGAAGCGTGGACGGAATGGAGAAGAACCGGTTATCCGAAGTTGAATGTCATTAAGACTTTGAAAGGAGCAGTGCAAGGCGCAACTCTTGAGGGTGGTATTCGCCGTATGATTTATCCCACTAGTTTTTCTCAGACTAACGAGGGAAAGGCTATTTATGAAGCAGCCTTGAAGTTGTTCAATAACGGTGCAGGTGGCGAAGATAAGTCTTCTACCCGTTTGTGGTGGGATTGTAAGAGATAACCTACATGTATCATTTTAATACAGATGAAGAATATGAAATCATTAAGAAAATTGTTATATATTATTCCATTGACAGGCATGATGGTAACTTCTTGCATGGATGTGGAGAATATTGAGATAGACCATATAGGCGGGTATGCCACAATGAACAATGCGGAGAGTGAGGCATATTATGCCAATCTGCGCGCCTATAAGGCGACTGCTTGGAATTACAATCGTCCCGTAGCTTTCGGATGGTATTCCAATTGGGCGCCTGCTGGAGCTTATCGAAGAGGATATCTCTCTGCTATGCCCGATAGTATGGATTTTGTTTCAATGTGGAGTGGCGCTCCAGGACGTTATGAAATCACTCCGGAGCAGAAGGCAGATAAAGAGTTTGTGCAAAAGGTGAAAGGAACGAAACTGTTGCAGGTAAGTCTGCTTTCTTATCTTGGTAAGGGTGCGACACCAAATTCGGTATACCTCGAAGTGGAAAAACAAGCGGAGGAAGAAGGCTGGTCGGCGGCTCAATTGGAAACGGCGAAGAAACAAGCCCGTTGGAAATATTGGGGATTTGAAGGTCAGTTTGAAAGTGAAAACCATTATGCATGTCTGGCGAAGTTTGCCAAAGCTCTGTGCGATTCTTTGTATGCAAACGAATGGGACGGTTATGATGTAGACTGGGAAATCGGTAGTGGTGTGTTTGATATGGATGGCACATTGAGTCAGAATAAGCATTTGATTCATTTGGTTAAAGAGATGAACAATTACATTGGCCCGAAAAGCGATCCGGAAGGTAAAGGACATAAAATGATCTGTATTGATGGAAATATTTATGGGCTTACCCATGAATTGGATGAGTATGTCGATTATTGGATTATACAAAGTTATGGTAGTTCCAATCCCGGTTTTGATGGTTATGGCGTTGATCCTAAGAAAATAATCTGCACAGAGAACTTTGAAAAGTATGCCACTAATGGAGGTCAATTGCTGAAGCAGGCAGCTGCTATGCCGCGAGAAGGTTATAAAGGTGGAGTAGGAGCTTATCGCTTCGATAATGATTATGACAATACGCCAAATTATAAATGGATGCGTCAGGCTATTCAAATCAATCAGCGGGTTTTCAATGAATGGAAAGCGAAACAAAACGAAGCGGCAAATAAACCGCAGGAATAAGTGGACTTATAAAATTCTAAAACAGTAAAAAGATGATGAATAAACATATATTCTATTATTTGATGGTAGGTAGTATGGCGTTATTGTTGGGCGCTTGCAACGACAGCATGAATGACCTGCTGGAGCCTAAGGTTTATTTCGAAAGCAAGGAATATAATTTCTCGGTGGAAGATGAAATGGATGTAATGACATTTGATCTGGTTTCAAGACTCTCGTCAGCAACCTCCTCTCAGGTAGACGTATCATATAGTGTAGCCGAACCAAGTGTAGTAGCCGAATACAATGCAAAGTATGGCACAAATTATGAGATGCTTGATGTTTCGCAGGTAAAGCTAAGCAGTACGACATCTTCTATTTCGAGTGGAAAATTGTATGCGGATAATGTAGAAGTCGAACTTTCCGGGTTAGAAGCCTTGAAAGCCGGGAACTCGTATGTTTTGCCTATGCGGGTGCATTCGTCTTCGGTGTCGACTCTTTCCGGAACAAACATTGCATATTTCTTTTTCTCCAAACCGTTGAAAATTACCAAAGCTGGTAACTTCAGTAATCACTATATTTCTGTGAAGTTCCCTGTCGGTACTTTCTTCTCGTCATTCACTTACGAAGCATTGATTAATGTGGATTATTTCCTCGATAATAATACGATTATGGGAACTGAAGGTGTGATGATCCTCCGTATCGGTGATGCGGGAGGAGGAATTACTCCTAAAGATTATTTGGAAGTGGCCGGAAGACAGAACTACCGTGTAACGAAACCGTTGTTAACAAATCGTTGGTATCATGTAGCGTTGACTTATGATCAACCGACAGGAAAAACAGGCATTTATGTAAATGGTGAGAAATGGGCTGGTTCAGATTGGGGGATTGACGGTTTTGATCCGAATTCGGATATGGGTTTTATATTGGTAGAATCTATGGTTTTAAATGGGGTGAACGTCCATTCCATGGTAAAATGAGTGAAGTCCGTGTTTGGAGTGTAGCCCGTACGGAAAATCAACTTAAGCAGAATATGCTGGGTGTTGACCCTGCTTCAGAAGGCTTGGCACTTTATTATAAACTAGACGGATCGGAGACTCAGGAAGGTGGAGTTATCAAAGATGCCACAGGGCGTATAAACGGTACTACAAATGGAATTACTATTAAGACGTTGGATGCTCCGATAGCTATCAATTAATGGAACACACAAATTTGTGAGAGTTTTTACTCTTTGCATTTTTGAATATGAGTGAAAGCCTGCTTACTGAAAAGATAATATTCTTTTGGTAAGCAGGTTTCTTTTATTTATGTTTGTTTTATGAAGAAGTTACTATTTATCCTGTCTATATCTTTTCCATCTAAATGTTTTTTCCAGTACCTCAGAAGGAAGATTAATGCTGACGTGCAAATTATAATCAGGGCATTTCTTTTCTTCTTTATAAGAAAAAGGTATTTTAGCCAAATTTAAATTTTCTCTAAAAAGTTTTCTTATTATAAGTAAAATGCATTCCTTTGCAGCATTTAATACTTATGGATATACTGGCGAATGGCTCAAATCAACTTCAATTCGATATATACTGCTTATTATAGGAAAGCCTTCCTATTTACCTTGTCCTATGTCCATAATGACTTAGTAGCAGAAGATATTGTTTCGGAAGCCATTATCCATTTATGGGAACTAAGTAAAGAACGGGAAATCCCAAGTGTTGAAGCGATCTTAATTACTTATATTCGCAGCAAATCACTCAATTACCTGAAACATATACAAGCACAGGAGAATGTTTTTCAAACTTTGCTTGATAAGGGACAGCGTGAATTGGAAATTCGTATATCAACATTGGAAGCCTGTGACCCGAAGGAAATATTATCAGAAGAATTACGGGCAAAAGTGCACGCATTACTGGAGAGTATGCCGGAAAAAACTCGTACTGCTTTCATCCGCGATCGCCTGGATGGAAAATCCCATAAAGAAATAACCGAAGAACTGGGCATTAGTGTAAAAGGAGTAGAATATCATATCAGCAGAGCAGTTAAAATACTGCGTGATAATCTAAAAGATTATGCTCCATTCCTTTTCTTTTTCATCTGAAAAGAAGGAAAATACCTCCTTGCTTGCCATTTTTTTAAAGCAATAACAAAAAAAATCACATTTCTTACTAGGGAATCTCTTTAGTGAGTGGTATTCTTAATGAAAGGGGAATTATACCCCTATTCTCATTACTCATAAATTATTTATTGTATGGATAAGGAATTACTATTAAAATATATTGCAGGCAAGGCATCCCAAAAGGAAAAGGAAGACATTGCTACATGGATTGATGCAGATGCAGCCAATCTTAAAGAATTCATTTCTCTTCGTAAGAGTTATGATGCATTCATCTGGCAAGACACAGGCGTATTCTCAAAGAAGACAAAAAAGACAATTTCATTGCATCCTGTTACACAACGAATCTTGCGGATTGCGGCAGTGTTTGTTGTAGCTTTCGGATTAAGTTATGCAATGATACAGGTTCTCCAAAAAGAGGATATAGAAATGCAGACTGTTTATGTGCCAGCCGGACAACGCACATTGGTGACACTTGCTGACGGAACTACAGTATGGGTAAATGGAAAAAGTACATTGACTTTCCCGAGTCATTTTTCTTCCCGTACACGTACTGTGGAACTTGATGGAGAAGCCTATTTTGATGTCCGGAAAAACCCGGAAAAACAGTTTATAGTTTCTACCGCTCACCAGTCTGCCATAAAAGTTCTGGGTACAAAATTCAATGTAAAGGCATACAAAGAAGCAGATGAGGTTATTACTACATTAGTTGAAGGAAAAGTCAATTTTGAATTCAACAACGCCAGTCAACAACCTCAGTATATTGTGATGGCTCCGGGACAGAAGCTGGTCTATTATTCCCAGAATGGAAAGACGGAGCTCTATACGACTTCCGGCGAGAGAGAACTTTCATGGAAAGATGGCAAAATCATTTTCCGTCAAACGTCATTACGGGATGCACTGGATATCTTGGCAGATAGATACAATGCCGAATTTGTCATACAGGAGAATGTACCGCATGACGACTCATTCTCCGGAACATTTACCAACCGGAATCTGGAACAGGTACTTAACTTTATCAGTGCCTCCTCGAAAGTTCGTTGGCGTTATCTGAATAATGACGCAGATGTCGGTAAAGAGAAAATAAAGATAGAGATATTTATTTAGTACTAAAAGATAAAAACCTTAATTCCCAAAAACTTATTGCCATGAAAAACAAAGATCCCTAGCAACCAAAAAAATACGGGATGATATTGGCCGTATCCTCCCGTATGAGCTTCAGTAATTGTGAACCTACTTGTTTCCCGACAAGTATAACTACCAATTTTCTAATTAAACTCGTTACAAATTTATGCAAAATTATTGTATCGTCCAATTTCTTGGAGGATTAAAGTCTATTAGACGGACCTTAAAGGAAATATCATTGGCTATGAAATTACTATTTATACTCCTTATTTGTTCAGCCGGACTAGCGTATGCATCAGATGGATATGCGCAAAAAACTTCTATCACTTACGGGTTAACGATTGTACTATAGAAGAAGTGCTGCACAAGATTGAACGTGAATCTGGATTCAGCTTTTTTATAAATAGCAAGAATCTTAACCTTAATCGCCGGGTATCGGTTTCAGCTTCCGAGAAGAATATTTTTCAGGTGTTGGAACAGGTCTTTGCAGGTACAAATGTCGAATATAAAATATTGGATAATAAGATTGTACTGACGGCTAAAGAAACGAAAGTAACTCAACAAAAAACAAAACCCGTTGCCGGTACGGTAAAAGACAAGAATGGCGAACCGCTGATTGGGGTCTCTATTATGGAGAAAGGAACCACTAACGGAACAGTGACCGATCTTGACGGAAACTATACATTGACCCCACAGACTGCTAGCCCGGTATTGTTATTCTCGTATGTGGGTTATCAGAAAAAGGAATTACCTGTCTCCGGTCCGGTATTGAATGTCACCTTGGAAGATGATTCGCAAGTGTTGAACGAAGTGGTGGTTACCGCTCTCGGTATTCGTAAAGAGGCGAAAGCACTGTCTTATAATGTCCAAGAAGTTTCTGCCAGTGAAATTGTCGGTGTCAAGGATGCCAATTTCGTAAATAGCTTGTCCGGTAAGATAGCAGGTGTTGTCATCAATTCCAGCTCATCCGGTATCGGTGGTGGAGCTAAGGTGGTGATGCGTGGTGCGAAATCTCTTTCCGGAAATAATAACGCCTTGTATGTAATCGATGGTATTCCGATGCCTTCGTTGGAAACAACACAACCGGACGACTTTATGACCGGTATGGGCCAATCCGGTGATGGTGCTTCCATGATTAACCCCGAAGATATTGAAACGATGTCTGTGTTGAGTGGTGCTGCCGCTTCCGCACTCTATGGTAGTGATGCCGCCAACGGTGTTATCATGATTACCACAAAGAAAGGTTCGAAAGATAAGCTCCGTGTCAACTATGCCAATAACACTTCCTTCTTCAATCCGTTTGTAACTCCGGAATTTCAAAACACTTATGGTGCAACTACGGGAGAAATAAGAAGCTGGGGACAGAAATTGGGACAAGCCAGCAGTTACGACCCGTTGGACTTCTATCAGACTGGATGGAACGAAACCAACTCTTTGACCATCAGTAATGGTAATGAGAAGAACCAGATATTCCTTTCTATGGCTGCTACCAATGCGGCAGTATTGTTCCGAACAATACGTTGGATCGCTACAATTTCACTATCCGTAATACGACTAGCATGCTCAATGATCGTCTGCGTCTCGACCTAAGCGCAAGCTATATGAATGTGCGTGAACAGAACATGGTGTCACAGGGACAGTATTTCAATCCGATTGTTCCTATCTATCTGATGTCGCCGAGCTATAGTTTGGAAATGCTTCAGCAGTTTGAAATGTACAACGAAGCCCGTAACTTCAAAACACAATACTGGCCTTGGGGTAATCAGGGTATTGCCATGCAGAACCCCTATTGGATTGTCAACCGCGACAATTTTATCAATCATAAGAACCGTTTCCTTATGAGTGGAGGTTTGAGTTTCGAAATCATGAAAGGCATTACATTAGGTGCACGTGCCAAGATGGATTATACATCGGCTCTGTACGAAAAGAAATATGCTGCATCTACCGATAATATTTCTGTCAGAAATTTGGTGGATATTATAAAGGTGATGCGTCCACTCGTCAGCTTTATGGTGATGTGATGCTGAATATCGACAAATACTTCGGGGATTTCTCACTGACCGCTACGCTGGGTACCAGTATTCAGGATGTCAACTACCAGTATTACGATGTGGGAGGTAGTTTGAATTCTGTGGCAGACGGATTCACAATGCTCAACCTGATGCAGTCTGCCGTGAAATTCCAGCAAGATGGTTATCACGATCAGACGCAATCCATCTTCGCTACAGCACAGTTGGCTGGAAGAGCAAACTCTATTTGGACGTAACGGGGCGTGTCGACTGGTCGTCTGCTTTGGCATGGACCGATACGAAGTCAGTTGCTTACCCATCGGTGGGTGTTTCTGCTATTTTGACGGAGTTGCTGCCCATCAAGAATAATGTACTTACTTTCTTGAAGGTACGCGCTTCCTATAGTGAGGTGGGTAATGCTCCTACACGCTACATTGCTTATCAGACTTATCCATACGAGTCGGCCTCTCCTGTCACAGCTACCACATATCCCAATACGGATATCAAGCCGGAGCGTACCAAAGCTTGGGAAGTCGGACTGCAGTCTCATCTTTGGAATGATAAGTTGGAACTGAACGTTTCCCTTTATAAGACATCTACCTACAACCAGCTGTTCAACCCATCAATTTCCGCTTCTTCCGGTTATTCTTCTATTTATATCAATGGTGGACAAGTGGATAACAAGGGTATCGAGGCAAGCCTGACATTAAACCAGCCGCTCGGACCGATACAATGGAACTCTACGTTTACTTATACTATCAACCGTAATAAGATTAAGAAACTGTTGAAACCAACTACTTTGTCGAATGGAGAAGTTGTCAAACAGGACATGATGGATTTGGGGGGATTGGAAATTGTGAATTCACGTCTTTTTGAAGGTGGCTCTATTGGTGACCTGTACGTGACTGCACTTCGCACCGACTCGCATGGTTACATTGACGTAGACTATGTGAACAATACAGTAGCTATAGATAATAAGGCTGGCGAACGCCAGGACGGATGGATTTATGCCGGTAACTCGCAAGCCAAGTACATGATGGGATGGCGCAACTCATTCTCATGGAAGGGACTGACTTTGAGCTGTCTGGTCAATGCACGTATTGGCGGTATTGTTGTCTCACAGACGCAGGCGATGATGGATGCTTACGGCGTTTCCACAGCTACCGCTGAGGCACGCGATTTAGGTTATGTGTTGATTGATGGTTATAAAGTCCCCGCTGTACAGAAGTATTATAGTACTGTAGGAAGTGGTGTCGGCTCTATGTATGTTTATAGTGCGACAAACGTTCGCCTTGCAGAGTTGTCTCTCGGTTATAATATCCCTGTTCAGAAGTGGATTCCTTGGATACAGGGCATGAATGTAGCCTTCACGGGACGTAACCTGCTAATGTTCTATTGCAAAGCTCCTTTCGACCCTGAACTGACGGCAAGTACAGGCACGCATTTCAGCGGAATGGACTACTTTATGTTGCCGAGCTTGCGCAATTTAGGTTTCTCTGTTAAACTCAATTTCTAAAGAATCGATAAGATGAAACATATATTAAAATGCATGAAAGTGTTCAATGGTGTGTTGCTTGCCGGAGGCTTGTTGTTTACCGCTTGTACCGACCATTATGAAAGTTGGAATATCAATCCGAATGAAGTAACTCCCGAGCAGATGGAACGGGATAATCTCCTGACGGGAGCCTATTTCACGCAGATGGAAAGAGGTATTTTCGTAGTAGGTAAAGACAAAGGTGGCTTGTTTGAGGAGACTCAAATGCTGACCGGTGATATTTTTGCCAGCTACTGTGCTCCTATTAAAACATGGAACTATGCCGGAGAGCAGGACAACGATTGTTACAAACTCTATCCGCAGTGGTACAACTCTCCGTTTAGCACCGCTTATACAGAGGTGATGCAGCCATGGCGGAAAGTCGTGGATTGTACTAGTGGAACGTCCCCCGCACGCGCTATGGCTACTATTGTCAAGGTGTTCGGTATGAGTCGTATTACAGATAAGTATGGTCCCATCCCTTATTCAAAGTTTGGTACTGGTATTCAAGTGGCCTACGATAGCCAAAAGGATGTGTATTATCGTTTCTTTGAAGAATTGGAAAATGCCATTGAGGTGCTCACCAGCTACAACAGTCGTACTTCCGAACCTTACTTGGAAGACTATGACTATATTTATAATGGTAATGTGGGGAATTGGATAAAGTTTGCCAATACCCTCCGTCTTCGCCTGGCGATGCGTATTTCTTATGTAGATCAGACAAAGGCAGAGACTGAAGCTAAAGCAGCAATAGACCATAGTATCGGGCTGATGACTTCCGTTAGTGATAATGCAGTTCTAAAACAGTCTGTATCGTTCTCTTTCATCAATGAATGGTGGGAAGCATATGAAAGTTTCAATGATTTTCGAATGAGTGCCACTATGGATTGCTATTTGAAAGGCTTACAGGATCCACGTTTGGCTGCTTACTTCAAAGTTGCTAAGAAAGATGGCGAATATCACGGAGTCCGTAACGGGCAAACCAGTCGTAGTCAGGGCACTTTGTCTGAAGCAGCGTCTAGTATGAATGTAGGACAGGCTAGCTCTATCCTCTGGATGGATGCCGCTGAAACATATTTCCTTTTGGCTGAAGCTAAACTGCGTTTAAACTTGGGAGATAAAACAGTGAAGGAATATTACGAAGAAGGTGTGAAGACCTCTTTTTCTTCCAAAGGTGCTTCCGGTGCGGAGAGTTATCTTGATAATGATGTAAATGTACCATCAATTTCATTCATTGATCCGACAAACGGACGTAATACCGATGTGAGTCGTATGGTTTCTAATTTGACCGTGAAGTGGGATGAATCGGTTTCTGATGATAAGAAACTCGAGCGCATTATGGTGCAGAAATGGATTGCTCTTTTCCCGGACGGGCAAGAAGCGTGGAGCGAGATGCGGCGTACTGGTTATCCCGGCATTGTGACTATCAATACAAATGCTTCCGGTGGAGAAGTTGCCACTGGAGAGCTCATCAGCCGTTTGAAGTTCCCTACGAAGGAATATTCTGACAATGGCGAGAACACACAAGCTGCTGTTTCCCTGTTGAACGGTACGGACATTGCCGGCACACGTCTTTGGTGGGATGTGAAAAGGTAATCAGATATATAATGTAGAACAATCTAACTAAGTAATCAGAATATGAAAACAATGAAATACATATTGGCCGCACTGACTGTAGGCGGTATGATGGCCTCATGTAATACAGACATTGAGTCGTTGACTATTCAGCGGCCGCTGACTTACGACGACCAGTACTACCAGAATTTACGCGACTACAAAGAAAGCGATCACGAAATAGCTTTCGGATGGTTTGCGCAGTATGGAGCGCAGAACTCTGCCGCTGTTCGTTTTATGGGATTACCTGACAGCCTTGATATTTGCTCTATGTGGGGTGGCATTCCGGCAACAGAAAATACGGAGATTTGGGAAGAAATCCGCTTCGTGCAGAAAGTGAAAGGAACCAAGATGCTTTGTGTGGCAATCACCCGTATCGATGCGGAAACAGATGACCATGCTTTCAAGCAGGCTTACAATGAAGCGAAGGCAATGCCGAGTGACGAAGAACGGACTGCCGCACTTAATCGTTCTTTTGAAATGTATGCCGAATATTTCCTCGATCAGGTATTTCTGAACGATCTCGACGGTTTTGATGCGGACTATGAGCCGGAAGGTGACTTCTTGAGTGGTTCTAATTTTGAATATTTCTACAAACACATGGCAAAGTACATGGGACCGAATCCGGACATTACCAGAGAAGAACGTTTACAGCTTATCGAAGAACGTTATGGTAAGGAGATCGCTTCGCGGGAAGGTAGCTGTGATAAAATGCTCAATATCGACCAGACCAGTACCAGCATGACCAGTCTTATTCCGTATAGTAACTATTGCTTCCTTCAAGCTTATGGCGGCGGTACGGGAGCAGGCGGATGGCTGATGAAAAAGTGGTGTACTGTTGCAATATGGGTGATAACTGGCAGGGAGATATGCAGTCTATGTACAACCAAGCACGCTACAAGCCGGCGAATGGAAAACGTAAAGGAGGCTTTGGCGCATTCTTTATCCATCGTGACTATAATGTACATGAATACAACCCCGAACCTTATTACCGGTTCCGCCAGTGTATTCAAATACAGAATCCGGCTATCCATTAATTAACCTTTTAATGAAAAGATGACAATGAAAAGTAGAAAGAATCTATTTTATATAGGAATGTTCGCCCTCTGTGCCATCGGCTTTGCAGCTTGTGATGATGATGAGACTTACGATGTCTATGGTGATCCGTTTAACCGAGTGTATATATCAGATAATTCCAAGGCATACAAAATTGTACAGACTCCTATTAGTACAGTCAGCAATGTAGACTTTAAATGGCCGGCAAAATGTTCGCAGAAAGCGAGCGGTACTATAAAAGCTACGGTCGTAGTGGATAACTCTCTGATTGCTGCCTATAATGAAGAGCACGGCACCGTGTTTGAAGCTATGCCCGCCGAAGCCATCGTGTTGGAAAATGCCGAGATGACTATCTGCCGGGAAAATGGTAGTTGCTGACACTGTGCACGTAAAACTTACGGATGACGCTAATGTGCTTTCTACGCTTAAGAGCGAAAAAGGATACATTATTCCCTTGCGTTTAGTGTCTGCAGAAGGACCTAATACACAGTTGAGTACCAATATGGTAGCACCTTCTTTCCTGACCGTTACCGTGACGGAGGACAATGTAAATCATGAGGCTACTGAAGCCGACATTACAGGTACGTTGGTAGCAAATCAGGCGGGATGGAGCGTGAATGTGTTAAGTGGTAGCGGATCAAATCTTGACAGATGGTTCGATGGAAATCCGCAATCTACTGCTTCTATTTCCGATTGGTCGAATTATAAGGCAGCCTTTACTGTGGATATGGGGAAATCTTACACCTTTAGTGCTATCGTGGCATACAGAGGGACTTCTTGGGGAGAATATAATTCCATCAGTGCCGGAACAAAGATTAGCACCAGCGATGATGGTACGAACTTCAAGAGTGCTGGAGAAGTGACCGGCAGTTCTAAATTCATCGTATTTTATGCACCGTTGACTGCACGTTATATTCGTGTGGAAACAACCTCTTATTCTGTGAATTGTGGTGTATTTAATGTTTATGCAAAATAATAATTAAGACTATGAAGAAATATACACTTTTATCTTTATTGGCTTTGTTGTTCTGTGTTTCAGGTTGCAAAACCGAACCGGATTACAGTGATGCCGTATACATGACCGGCACGCTGACTTCGTCGAACGTGAAATTCTTGGTAGAGGGACAATCTACTTTAGGATTGACCGTGACTTCCACCGATAAAACGGAAACTGACGTAGCGGTAGGCGTACAGGTAGCTCCTCAATTACTGGAAGCTTTCAATGCCTCTACCGGACGCAACTGCCAAATGCCACCCGAAGGCAGTTATAGTTTTGAAGCAGGTGATGTGATTATTCCTGCCGGATCAAACCAGTCTACACAAATCAAGGTAACTGCTGATGCAGATAAATTGCAGGAAGGTGTTTCCTACTGCCTTCCCGTATCTATTACTTCCGTATCGAACAGTGATCTGAAGGTGATGGAAAGTTCTCGTACGGCTTATGTCATGCTCACTAAAGTGATTAAAATCAAGCGGCTTACTTGGCACGTCGGGGATATTTCAATATTCCTTCGTTCGGCGATCAGGAAAAAGTCCGGTGAAAGCACTCGGACAGATGACCTTAGAAATGAAGGTGCTTCCTGTATCCTTCCCTGTCGGTTCTGAAAGAAGTGCTAATGGTATCAGCTCATTGTGCGGATGCGAAGAAAACTTCCTCTTCCGTTTTGGCGACGGTGCCGGTAATCCTGTGAATAAATTGCAGTTTGTGAAAGGTTCTATCGGTTCGGCTTCACATCCCGATAAGAAAGACCATTATGAATCGTGGGTAGAGAAAGAGTTTCCTACCGGTCATTGGTTGCACTTTGCTGCCGTATATGATGGTCAGTATCTTCGTCTTTATTTGGATGGTGAGCAAATTCACTTCGTAGAAACCAAAAATGGCGGGAGCATAAACTTGAGTATGGCTTATGATGGACATACTTGGAATGATACATTCTCCATCGGTCGTTCAGCCGGTAATGCTCGTTTCTTTGATGGTTACATTAGCGAATGTCGTGTGTGGAACGTAGCGCGTACATCCGCACAGATTGAAGATGGTGTTTGTTATGTAGACCCAACCAGTGAAGGGCTCATAGCCTACTGGCGTTTTGACGGTGAAACACAGGATGATGGTTCGGTGCTTGATATGACAGGTCATGGTCACAATGCTGTGCCCGGTGGAACCATCACCTATGTAGACAACCAGAAATGTCCGTTCTAAAAGAGGTAAAATAGAGGTTGTTCTTTAGTATGATGAGGTCTGCTGTCGAATCGGTTTTGCGCAAAGCAATTACGGGGGAGATGGCAGACTTCTCTTTTTAATATCTTAATTCGTTTATAAAAATAGTTATGCTAAATAGAATCTGTAAATCACTACTGTTTACGGCTATAATGACAGGAG
>ENA-OQIG01001042-OQIG01001042.1-human-gut-metagenome-genome-assembly--contig:-NODE-1042-length-13377-cov-1.402717_pt1 | contig 13377 bp, 29 predicted proteins | sample MGYA00242576_ERZ504741 | MGnify/ENA primary metagenome ERZ504741 (study PRJEB26092, sample SAMD00036436) | human gut metagenome | host: Homo sapiens | study: EMG produced TPA metagenomics assembly of... | reverse complement strand
TGGGCATCTTGGCGGAGCAGGGAATCATGGTGGTGGTCATGATGGTCATCCGCCGGTCAGATTCGTTTTCAATGGTACGGGAAGCCATGATCCGGGCACGCCGCAGCCGGAGCCGATCAGCATGGGGATGAAGGATTTCCCGGACAGGCCGAACTTCCGGAAAGCCCGGTCCAGGATGAAAGCGATACGGGCCATGTAGCCGCAGGCTTCCAGGAAGGCCAGGAAAATGAACAGCACCACCATCTGGGTACAAAGCCCAGCACGGCGCCTACGCCGGAAATGATCCCATCCACGATCAGACCATCCAGCCAGTCAGACACTTCCAGGCTTTCCATCAAATCATGGGCGGCAGGATGATCATGTCGCCGAACAGGGTGTCATTGACCCAGTCCGTGGCGTCCGTCCCGATGGTGGTCACCGATACATAATAGACCAGGAACATGATGGCGGCAAAAATGGGGAGGGCCAGCCACCGGTTGGTGACGATCTTGTCAATCTTGTCGGAGGTGGTCAGTTTTCCTTTGCTCTTTTTGATGTTGCACTCATGGATGATGGAACTGATGTATTTGTACCGTTCGTTGGTGATGATGCTTTCCGCATCGTCATCCATTTCCTGTTCCACTGCTTCGATGTCCCCATCAATGTGGTCGATGACCGACTGGGGCAGCTTCAGGGCAGCCCGGACTTTTTCGTCCCGCTCGAACAGTTTGATGCCGTACCACCGTTCCTGATGGGCAGGGAGCATTCCCTGGGTGGCTTCTTCAATGTGGGCCAGGGCGTGTTCCACCGGTCCGTCGAAGGAATGCCTGGCCACCATTACCTGCTGGTGCTTGGCTACCTTGCTGCCAGGTCTGCGGCTTCCTTGATGCCTTCTCCGTACGGGCGGAGATTTCGATCACCTGACAGCCCATCTTCTGGGACAGCTTATCGATGTTGATGATGTCTCCGTTGCTCCGGACCATGTCCATCATGTTCACGGCCATTACCATGGGATCCCCAGTTCAGCCAGCTGGGTGCTCAGGTACAGGTTCCGTTCCAGGTTGGTCGTCCACGATGTTCAGGATGGCGTCCGGCCGTTCCTTGACCAGATAGGTCCGGGACACCACTTCTTCCAGGGTGTAGGGGGAAAGAGAGTAGATGCCGGGCAGGTCCTGGATGATCACATCCGGATGGCCCATCAGTTTCCCTTCTTTTTTTTCAACTGTTACCCCGGGCCAGTTGCCCACGAACTGGTTGGATCCGGTCAGGGCATTGAACAGGGTGGTCTTGCCGGTATTGGGGTTGCCGCAAGGGCAATCTTGAATTCCATAAATCGTTACCTTCTTTCCCATCGTTTACTGATTTTAAAAATAGTTAGAAAAAACTAATGTATGGGTGAAAAATTACAGTTCCTTCACTTCCACCATTTCCGCATCGGCTTTCCGCAGGGACAGCTCATAGCCCCGCACGTTGATTTCCACCGGGTCTCCCAGAGGAGCCACTTTCCGGATGTGCACCGGGGTGCCCTTGGTAAGGCCCATATCCATGATCCGGCGCTTGATGGCTCCCGTGCCATGGAGTTTCACCACTTCGTAATCCTTGCCCGTCAGGGCGTCTTTCAATGTGTTCATCATACGACCTCCTGCTGTTACTGTACGGTGATCTTGGCAGCCATTTCCATACTGACGGCCACCCGGGATTCCCGGATGTTCAGGATCAGCGCTGGGTGTGGCTGGACAATGGAAATCTCCGCGCCCTGGGTGATGCCCAGGTTTTCCAGATGGTCCGCACCTTGGGGATCCGCCTACCCGCAGGACAACCAAGGTCCTGCCTTCGTCGGCAAATGATAAGGCATGCTGCTACCTCTTTTCACAATTTATTCATAGAGCCTAATCTTTATACCAGATATGTTAGCACACACTAATATGAGAGTCAACAGGTTTGGTGAAAAGGGGTGTGAAAATCTTTTTCTCACACCCTGTCAATGGCCGAAGGAAATCAATTTTTACAAAATTGATTTCCTTCGGCCATTGACAGATGACAAAAAAGCACCGCCGCAGCGGTGCTTTTCTCACTTGTCCGGATGCATCTTCTTTTCTGTAAAGGCCTTCAGTCCGTTGAGGCCGGCCAGGAACACTCCGCCCATGAGGAACCAGAAAATATGGAAGGTTTCCCAGGTGAGAGCCGGCTGGGGCACTTTCAGGGTGGTGGGACCTTGGGCAATGGCATACAGGGAGCCGATCATCAGCCCCAGGATGAAGTACACCATGGCTGCCCGGTGGTTGTCCAGGGCATTTTTTACCAGCTTGATGATCCCCACGATCCCGGTGAGCACCCCGAAGCCGAAAACGCACAGCACCGGGAAATAGGACAGGTTCATATGGAGGAATTCCTTGATGGCGCTGATGATGGCACATACAGCCCGAAGATCAGCAGCATGGTGGAACCGGAGATCCCCGGCAGCACCATGGCGCAGATAGCGATCATGGCACAGACGAAGATGTATCCTCCCAGGAGAGGGGTCAGGTGGGCGATTTCTACATTGGTCCCCTGGCCGCCGGTGGGGTTCACCGCCGCGATCACCAGCACCAGCACGATCCCCAGCACCAGGAACAGGAGCCGGCTTACCCGGCGGAGGCATTCCTTCTCTTCCCGGATAATCAGAGGAAGGGAAAAAATGGAAAAGCCAGGAACAGGAACTCAGTTCATAGATCCGGCTGGTGAAAAGACTGGAGATCACCAGCACCGAAGAACCCATGCCGATGACCCAGCCCATGCCCAGCTTGGCCAGGAAACGGATGCCCTCCCGTTTCAGTTCCCGGTTGCCGTGGGTGAGCACATACAGGGAACCGATGAATTCGTCGTAAAAGCCAGCACAAAGGCAATGGTGCCGCCGGATACCCCGGGGACGCTGTCGGCCAGGGCCATGCAGAAACCCCGGACCATGTTCAGGAACAGATCCATAGATGTCATCCTTTCTTGGGGGCAGGACCCCTCTCTTTTCCTACAGTATAAAAGGCAGGGTTAAACAATTTCGAAACAAACAGAGAAAAAAACCGTAAAATTTGTGTTATAATGATTCATCGGGTTGACGGCTTCAGCCGGACCCGACAGCAAGACTTTATTATATCGTATTTCATCAGAAATAGAATAGCACAGGGAACTTTCCCTGGGCAAAGGAGGATGCAGCTTGGACAGAAGTGAACTGAAACTGAAACTCATGGAGTACGCCGCCAAAGGGTACGAAGTGCCCCGGATGGACATGATCAAGACCCCGGAACAGATCGAAGGGATCCGGAAAGCCGGCAAGGTCAATTCCGCAGTGCTGGATGCGGTGGAAAAGAACATCAAAGTGGGGATGACCACCGATGACATCAACACCATCGTCTACGACACCACCCTGAAGCTGAAGGCCATTCCCGCCTGCCTGAACTATGAGGGCTTTCCCAAATCCGTGTGCACTTCCGTCAATGACGTAATCTGCCACGGCATCCCGGATCCCCATCAGGTGCTGAAAAGCGGGGATATCGTCAATGTGGACGCCACCACCATTTATGAAGGGTACGTGGGGGATGCTTCCCGGATGTTCATGCTGGGCCGGGTGCCTGCGGAACGGAAGAATCTGGTGGGCATCACTAAAGAATGCCTGAAGCGGGGCATGGAAAACGCCGTGGGCTGGAAGAACACCCTGGGGGACATCGGAGCAGCCATCCAGAGCTTTGCCCAGAAACACGGCTGCAGCGTGGTCCGGGAATTCGGCGGCCACGGGGTAGGGCTGGAAATGCATGAAGATCCCTTTGTGTCCCATGTGGGGAAACGGAAAACCGGCATGCTGCTGGTGCCCGGCATGGTGATCACCATCGAGCCCATGATCAACGCCGGCACTCCGGAACTGTGGATCGATGAAGTGAACGGCTGGACCGTCCACACTGCCGACGGCAAAGACAGCGCCCAGTGGGAACATACCCTGCTGATTACTGAAGGGGAGCCGGAAGTATTGAGCTGGTAAGCCGTGCTGTTGCATGGGCAACAGCACCGTTAACGGTCAGCTGTCAACGGTCAACGGCCGGAGACAAGGGACCAGAGACAGAGGCTGCTGCCTGTGCAGCAGCTTCTAAAGCAATCAAACAGGAAAGGTGTGCATACAAATGACATTCATGGACCTGGCCAAGGCCAGATATTCTGTACGGAAATTCAGCGACAAACCCATTGAAAAGGAAAAAATGGAGGCCATCCTGGAAGCGGGACGGATCGCTCCCACTGGCCACAACTACCAGCCCTACCGGGTGTACGTGCTCCAGAGTCCGGAAGCCTGGAAAAAATCAGGGGACTGACCCGGTGCGCCTTCAATGCACCGGTGGTGCTCATGGTCACCGTCCGGAAGGACGAGGAATGGGTGAACCCCTTTGAACACAGCATCCGGGCCGGGGAACAGGATGCCAGCATCGTGGCCACCCATATGATGCTGGAAGCCTGGGAACTGGGCATCGGCTCCTGCTGGGTGAACTATTTCCCGGTGTCCCAGACCGCCGATGCCTTCGGCCTGGATCTGAAGGAAGTGCCCCTGCTGCTGTTGCCCCTGGGCTACGCCGCAGAAGGAGTCCACGCCGCCCATCTCCACAACGAACGGAGAAGCAACGAGGAATTGGTGAAAGTGCTGTAAAAAAGGGGTTGTTGCACAGGACGTGCAACAACCTTTTTTTTACTCCACAACCACCTGACAGCTCCTCATGGTCTCCAGGGCCGCCTGGTGGCTTTCTTCCGTTACGCCGGCGCAGCAGCGGCTGTCCACCCGGATCTCCACTTCCGGCAGGGCCGCTTTCAGCAGCAGGGCATTGCTCACTACACAGATGTCCGTGCACAGCCCGATCAGTTCGATGCTCTGGATGGGCTGTTTCCGGTGCAGTTCCTTCAGGTCTTCCGCCAGGGTCACCGAACCGAAGGAGGGCTTCTGGATCACCGGCCAGTGATGTTCCTGCTGGAGCTTTTCCAGGGCCGGGATCAGCCGCCATCCGGGGGTGCCCTTGATGCAGTGCTTCACCGGCAGCCGGCGGCCTTCCTGGGTTTCCAGGTAATCCTCTCCATGGGTATCCTGGGTAAAGATCACCCGGCCGGGGAAATTGGCCACCTTTTTCAGCACATTCAGGGTAATGTCTTGGGCCGCCTCCGACCCCAGGCTTCCGCCCACAAAATCATTCTGCATATCCACTACAACAAGAATACGGTTTTCCATAGCAGCACATCCTTTTCTGATACAGGAATTGTTATTTTCCAAGCCAGTAAAGCTGGCTTCCATCGGCCATTGACAATTGACCCTTGACCATTGACAGCCTGTCACTCTTCACTCTTCTCCTTCTTCTCCGGCCGCACTTCCACGATGATTTCCTGGACCCGGTGCTCATTGGCCCGGGTCACCGTCACATGGAGGTTCCGGCAGTCGAAGGAATCTCCCTTTTTGGGTATGGTCTCCAGGGTATCCACCACCCAGCCGCTGATGGAATTGTTTTCCAGGCCGTAGTCGTCGATATCCAGATCCAGATATTTGAACAGGTCGAACAGGTTGGCATTCTGGGAATTGGAGGAACAGGAGACCAGGTACCGGTTCCTGCCCAGCTTCCGGAAGGAAGAAACCGCCTTGTCATGCTCGTCCCAGATTTCGCCCACCAGCTCTTCCACAATGTCTTCCGTGGTCACCAGGCCCCGTACGGTGCCATAGCTGTCCATGACCATGGCCATTTCCACCTTGCTTCCTGGAGGGTCTTCAGCACCCGGGAAATCTTGGTGGACTGATGGACCAGGGCCGCTTTTTTGATCAGATTCTTCAGACTGCAGCGGGGATTCTGGAGATAGGCCGCCAGGAAATCCTTGGCGTGGAGGATCCCGATGATTTCGCTGTAGTCATCCTTGAAAACCGGCAGACGGGAGAAACCATGGCTGCTGAACAGCTTCAGGCTTCTTCGCTGCCTTCGGAAATATCCATGGCCACCATGTCCACCCGGGGAGTCATGATCTCCCGGACCGGATGTCGCTGAATTCAATGGCACTTTTGATCAGCTGGCTGTCCTGTTTGTTGATGCCGCCCCCATGCTCCACTTCATCCACCATCAGCAGCAGCTCGTCTTCCGTGGCGAACCGGTGGGAGACTTTTTTCCGCAGGCAGTGGTTGAAGGCGGACTTCATCATCCGGAACAGGAAATTCAGGGGGGTGAACAGGATCACCAGCACACTGAGCAGCGGGAACAGTCCATGGAATATTTTTCCGGAGCGTCGCTGGCCACGCTTTTGGGGATGATTTCCCCGAAGATCAGGATCACAATGGTGGTGAATACCGTGGCCAGGGCCAGACCGGAGGTGCCGAAGGCCGCGGTGGAAACCGCCGCCGCCAGGGAAGCCGTGGCGATATTCACCACATTGTTCCCGATCAGGATGGTGGACAGGGCATCATCGAAATGGTCCAGCAACCGCAGGCTCGCCGGGCTTTCCTGTTGCCGCCTTTGGCCAGGTTCTTCAGCCGCAGCTTGTTGGAGCCGGTCAGGGCCGTTTCCGAAGCGGAAAAAAAGGCGGAAAGGGATATGAAAATCATGAGAATCAGCGTCAGGGCTGACGTTGGTATATGCAAATCATCCATTTTATTACACTTCCTCCGTATATTACTGATATTATAGGAGAAAGTATGACACTGGTCAATGTTCTATGCTATAATAGGAAAGCTATGGTTGCTGAATCAATTCTGAAAAATGCCCGGATCATCCAGTCCTTCCGCCGGAGCATCGGCTTCGAATGGTGGAAGACGGTACCCTGGTGCTGCGGGTCCCTTACGGGGTCTCCCGGCAGGAACTGGAACGGGTGGTGGCGAAAAAAGAAAAATGGATCACCGGGGCCCAGGCCAGGGTCCGCCGGGAGCGGGAAGAGCATCCCACCCTCCGTCTGGAGGAGGGGGAACAGTTCCTGCTGTTCGGCAAACCCTGCACCCTGCGGCTCCGGGCCGGCAAAGGCTTTGCCTGGAAGAAGGGGAGAGCCTCCTTGTGATGGGCCGGGAAGAAACCCGGGAATCCCTGGCCCGGTTTCTGATCAGCCTGCTCCGGGATGTGATCCGGAGCCAGGTGGAACGGTATGCCGCCCAGCTGCAGCTGCCCCTGCCGGTGGTGAAATGCAGCCGGGCCCGGAAACGGTGGGGGTACTGCAACTGGAAGGCGAAATCGGCTTTTCCTGGCCCCTGGTGTTCTGTCCCCGGGAGGTCATTGCCTATGTGGTGGTCCATGAATTGTGCCACATCCGGAACATGTCTCACAACAAAGCGTTCTGGAAATCGGTGGCCCAGGTGCTGCCGGATTACCGGGAACGGGAAAACTGGCTGAAAGCCCACAGAAAGGTCATGAGTACATTATGAGCATCAACAAGAAAATCCTCCTTGCTTCATCGCGCTGGTTGTGGTGGGGGCGGTTTCCCTGACCCTGCTCCACCGGAGTCCCAAGTATCTGGAACAGCAGCAGCAGGCCCAGAATGCCCAAACGGTCCATTCCCAGGACACCAAGCTGCCCTATGATTACCTGAACAATGTGATCGCCAGAGCGGAGCCGCCTGTTCCGTGTACTACCATTCCCTGGAAAATGATGATGTTTTTTACAACTATTCCGGAAGATGCCCGCCGGGGATCTGGTCCGGCTCTATGTGGCGGCCGGGGTGCTCCGGCAGGCGGAGGATGGGGACCTGTCCCTGGACGAAGTCTATACCCTCCGGGAAAAAAGACCGGCGGCCCGGCAGTCCCGTGCTGGACAAACTGCCTGCGGGCAGCCGGCTGACGGTCCGGAACCTGTTGGAAGACATGGTGCTCCAGAACGATACCACGGCCCTGTACAAGCTGATCTGGATCGCCGGCCGGGAAGACCTGAATGAATGGCTGGCCAAACAGGGGTATGCGGATACGGTGGTGGGCACGCCCAGCTGCCCCGGGGCGAGAATGGCCAGGATACCCTGGCTCCCGGAGAAAAACGGCAGCTCAGCTACACCTCCGTCAACGATACGGTGAACCTGCTGACCCGGCTGTACCAGGGGAAATGCGTGTCCCCGAAGCAGGACGGGTATCTGCTGGACCTGCTGCGGAAACAGCCGGCCCGGGATATGCTGGGGGCCTGCTGCCCCAAAAGGCCAGGATCGCCGGACTCCAGTCCGACCAGGGGCAGGTGCTGGGGGCGGCCGGCATCGTCTATGCCAAGGAAAAATATGTGCTGGTGGTCCTGATGGATAAAGCGGTGCGCCCGGAAGAAAGCCGCAAGACACTCAACCAGATTTCCTCCATTATCTTCAATACAGTCAACGACAAAGAGGTGTTTAAAAAATGAAGAAAAAAGTCGATGTAGCCATTATCGGCGGGGGCCCGGCTCCATTTATGCCGCTTATGAATTTGTCCTGAAATATCCCCAGGTCAGTGTCCTGATCCTGGAAGAAGGCCACGCCATCGATTTCCGCAGCTGTCCCATCATCGCCGGAAAAGTGGAAAAATGCGTCCGCTGCACCCCCTGCAGCATTATGCGGGGATTCGGGGGCGCCGGGGCTTTTTCGACGGGAAATACAATTTCACCACCGAATTCGGCGGGTGGCTCAGTGATTACATCCCCAAAAAGACCGTCATGGACTGATCGATTATGTGGATGAGATCAACCTGAAGCATGGGGCTCCCGGGGAAGTCTATTCCACCAAGAACTGCCGGATCGGCCGGCAGGCCCTGGGCCACGACCTCCATCTGCTCAACGCCAAAGTCCGGCATCTGGCACCGACAACAACCGGAAACTTATGGCCAGCATCTACCGGTACCTGGTGGAACACGGAATCCAGATCCAGTGCGATACCCAGGTGGATACCTTCCAGCCTGTGAGGGAGGGTATGAAGTGTTCCTGAAAAACAGCGAGGATACCATCCAGTGCCGGTATCTCATCGGGCTCCTGGCCGGGCCGGGGCGGAATGGTTCTCCGGCCAGTGCGAGAAACTGGGCCTGGAACTTACCAACAACCAGGTGGACGGTGGGGGTCCGGGTGAAGTGCCCGCCGCCGTGTTCCAGGAAATCACCGATGAAGTGTACGAAGCCAAACTGGTGTACCGGACCAAGGGATACGGGGACCGGGTGCGGACCTTCTGCATGAATCCCAACGGCTATGTGGTGGCGGAAAATACCGATGGCATCGTCACCGTCAACGGCCACAGCTTCAGTGATCCCAAAAAGAACAGCGGCAACACCAACTTTGCCCTGCTGGTGAGCAACCGGTTCACGGAACCCTTCAAGGAACCCCACCGGTACGGCAAACACATTGCTTCCCTGTCCAATATGCTGGGAGGTGGGGTGCTGGTCCAGCGGTTCGGGGACCTGATCAAGGGCCGGCGGACCAATGCCCACCGGCTGAGCCAGAGCTTCCTGCGGCCCACCCTCAATGCGGTGCCCGGGGATCTGAGCCTGGTGCTGCCCAAACGGCATCTGGACAACATCATCGAGATGATTTATGCCCTGGACAAGGTGGCGCCCGGTACGGCCAATGACGACACCCTCCTTTACGGGGTGGAAGTGAAGTTCTACAGTGCCCGGCTGGAACTGGATGACCAGCTGGAAACCCGGCTGCCCAACTTCTTTGCCATCGGGGACGGCGCCGGCATCACCCGTGGCCTGAGCCAGGCCAGCGCCAGCGGCGTCTACGTGGCCCGGATCATCGGGGAAAGAATGAAACCATGAAAGGAACCCGCTGATGCGGGTTCCTTTCTGGGCCATTGATCATTGACCATTGACGGTGCTGCACGATGCGTGCAGCACCCCTTTTTCATATCTCCCCCAGCTGCAGCAGAGCATCCCGGATTTCCCGGGAACGGTGCTTGGACAGGGGCAGGACCTTTCCGTTCAGCAGGGTCACTTCTGTGCCCCACACATTCCGCACCCAGTGGAGATTCACCAGGTAGCTCCGGTGGATCCGTACGAAACAGGAACGGCCCAGCCGCCGTTCCACCGTGGACATGGTTTCCCGGTATATATAGCTGCCCAGCCGGGTGACCACCTGGATCCGGGAGCCTTCCGATTTGAAATAGAGGATCTCCTTCAGAAAAAAGCGGTGGACACCCTGCCAGTTGCTGAACAGGAAGGATGCATTCTGGACTTCCTGTTTTTCTGCATCAGTTCCTCCAGGTCCTGCTGGAGCACCGGCATGGGGACGGTGCCGGCATAGAACCGGAACAGGGGGATTTCATAGCCTTCCAGAGAATCCCGGAGATCATGGGAAATCAGGGAAATGGATACTCCCGGGTCCAGCTTCCGAATCCGCCGGGCGTATCCAGCACATGGTGTGCCTCCTGGAAGGGTCCCAACAGGATCAGATTGTAGCAGATGCCCTGGCGGCAGCTTCGGAGCAGATCGTATTCCTGGAGAAAGGGGTGGATCTCAAGAGCATCGGTGGGGTGGGGCAGGCGCTGGATATTGACGGAGAGCTGGTGGAGAGAACGGGAATTGTCAGTGCACAGGGCAACGTGGAACATAATGGGGCCTCCATTTCTGAAAAATTGTAAAACTGGACACCTGTACAGTATATCATGAATATTCAAAAATAGCAGAAAATTATTGTTTTTTTGTGTGTTTCCCATGGATTTCCCCAAGATCGGCGAGCAATTTTCCGGCAGGTACGCTATAATATCTTTTGTGAGCGGCTGCAGGAAATCTTCCTGCAGGGAAAACCAAGAGAAAGAAGGCGCACTATGTCCACGTGTCAGGAAGACCGCATGATCTATCACTATTGTTCCACCAGTGGCTTTTTCAATATATTGCGCAACCAGTGCCTCTGGCTGACCGAAGCGTCTTTTACCAACGATGCCTGGGAAAACCGGATGCTGGACCCGGTGTTCGAACAGGCCCTGGAAGAGCTGGCTGATGACGGCGAGATTGAACGGGCCCGGATGGATACGGCCCGGGATCTGTACTACCATCATTCCGCCTGTTTCATCTACCTTGGGTGTTTTTCCGAAGAGGGGGACATCCTGCCCCAGTGGCGGTCCTATGCGGATGATGGCCAGGCTTTGCCATCGGCTTCTCCTCCCGGGAAATGGATTTCGATTGTTCCACCGTCCATCTCAATGCGGACTTTGCCAACAAATACTATCTGAAAAAAGTCATCTACATGAGAGAGGAATATGGAGAACAGTTTCTGCCCCTGGCCAAGAACTGGATCCGTATGCGGCTCACCCGGGGACGGCATCTGAACGACCGGGAGATCCGCCGGGCCATTGCCGACGACGCCGCCTTCTCATCCCTCCGGTACTACTGCAAGGACGCCAGCTTTGCATCCGAAAAAGAACTCCGGGCCCTTTGGCTGCCGGTGCTGCTGAAGGATCAGGAGGGCCACATGGCCGCCGGCAACCGGAAAGCCTACCGGCAGATCCGTTTCCGTCCCGAAGCCAGCCGGCTGGTGCCCTATACGGAAATGCCCTTTGCCAAAAGCGCCGTCCGGGAAGTGGTGCTGGGGCCCAAAAATGACATGAAAGACCATCTGGACATCCTGAAGATGTTCCTGGCCGCCAACGGATATGACGACCGGAATGTCCGGCTGCGTATATCCAGAAGTTCCTATCGATAAGGAGAAAACCATGCAGAATTTTGCCTTTACCCAACCATCCATCCTCCAGCGTCTCTATGATGCCCTGGATGAACGGGGCCGGCTGCCCGGGACTATTCCCTGCAGCAGGCCCTGGAGCCGGAAGGACGGCCGGGGGATTTTATTACAGCGACGGGTTCATGGAAGGAAACATCACCGGCTTGGACAAGGGAGGGGAAGAAAGCCCCGAACTGCAGGACGGGCTCAGCCAGATCCTGGAAGGAGAGTATGACCGGGCGGTCCAGACCCTGCAGGCGTTTTTCAGCGACGGGGAAGACCATCTGATGAATGCCTATGTGGAATCCGTCCAGCAGTGGATCGATGACCACCGGGATACCCTGGATCCGGAACCCCTGATCTGGTTTGCTGACCGGCTGCTCCAGGAAGCGGACCAGAGCGAGATCATCAAATTTGCCCTGAGTCTCCTGGAGTTTTTCGACCTGCACCAGGAAGAAGAATTGGCGGAAGAAATCCGTCTCCTGGCCAAGTGCAACGAATTCACCCTGTTCTGTGTGCGGAACTTCCTCCAGTGGAAAAATGGTCAGGAGGAAATCTGGCAGACCGCCCGGCAGGTGTACGGCTGGGGACGGATCGCCGCCCTGGAATACCTGGATCCCCGGACGGCCCAGATCCGGCAGTGGATGCTGGAGGAAGGATGGGACAACGATGTGAACCCGGAATACACCGCACGGCTCCTGGCGGAAAATGTGGACCTGCTGGGGGTATTGGAACAGCCCACCCTGACGGCCAAAGCTTTTGAAGGGGCAGAAGCCTGGTGGATGCCCTGCTGGTGGACGAACCGGTGCCCGGGATTTCCCGGATCCGGCAGCCGGTGAAACTGCTGACGGAATTTCTCCGGCACTGCGAGGAACAGGAAAAAGAACTGGAAGAGTACCAGGTGATCCTCCACATCCTCCAATACGCCCAGAGCAGGCTTGCCGGCAAAGAGCAGGAAACGGTGAAACAGCCTGCGGCAAACTCTTGCTGTCCTTTGCCTGTGCCCAGACCGTCCAGCAGGCCATGAAAAAAGGGGAAGGCTTTGAAATGGCCCGGACACTGGACCTGCCCTATGCCCAACAGGCTGTGGAACTGGTGCTCCAGGCCCCTCTGGACCATGTGGACCTGCTGCCCTATGCCTTACTGGGGATAGCCACCATGACCATCATGTGATGGAACTGTATGAAGCGCTGATTCCCGGCTTTGTGAAGGCCTTCGGAGAGAAACGGCCCGGAGAAATTTCCCTTGAGGAACAGCTGAACGGGGTCTATATGGACCTGAACCGGATCCTCAGCCAGCTGTACGGATTCCCGGGCACAGGAGAAAAACTTTTCCTCACCGCTCTCCAGTCCCCAGCTGATCGAACCGGAACACCGCCCTGGAAATCCTCGCCCAGTGGAAAGACCTGGGATACAAGCTCAGTGGGGAGATCCGGGACGGGGTGGAAAAGCTCCTGCTCCAGGAAGGAAACCAGGACGTAAAGGAAAAAGCAGAACAGGTATTGAAGTAGGGAACAAAGGCTCCTGCGGGATCTTGTCCGTAAGGGCCTCACGCCGGGAGGTCCTTACGGTTTATTTTGAAAAACTTGTTGACAGAGGTACCCCTTTTTGCTATACTATACAAGCTTTCTCCTTGAGAAAGCAACAGACAAAAGGTTTCTCAACAACAGAATGTTTCAACTGAAACATTGAAAGAAAAAAGTTGTTGACAAAGAAACGAAAAGTCTGGTATTATATAGAAGATGTCACTGAGACAGCGAGACGAACTTTGAGAACTGAAT
>ENA-OQIG01001041-OQIG01001041.1-human-gut-metagenome-genome-assembly--contig:-NODE-1041-length-13390-cov-1.779914_pt1 | contig 13390 bp, 20 predicted proteins | sample MGYA00242576_ERZ504741 | MGnify/ENA primary metagenome ERZ504741 (study PRJEB26092, sample SAMD00036436) | human gut metagenome | host: Homo sapiens | study: EMG produced TPA metagenomics assembly of... | reverse complement strand
CTGCGTTCCGACTCGGATCAGCTCGTTTATTTTATCACAGAGCTTTTCATTTGTTCAAGAACTTTTTTAATTAATTTTTTTGAAGCTCTTTCGAACTTCCTGAGAACGTTTTGTTCTCTGCCGTTCTCTCGATCAGCAACTCGTTTATTCTATCAAACTCATTTGCTTTTGTCAAGAACTTTTTTCAAGTTTTTTTGAAGTAGTTTTGCAACCCGCGGCAGCCACCCGGCTCCGAACTAGGTTTTTCTGTTTCAAAAGAACTCATTCACTGTAGCTCTCGCTGACAGCTTAGTTATAATAACACCGCCCAAAGCAAAAGTCAACACCTTTTTTCGAATTTTCTTATTTTTAGAAAAATACGGTCAATTCTGCATATTCAGTATTTTATCTGACTATTTCTTTTTTTACTCCATCATCAAAATCTTTTTCGGCTGATATCGTACAATCTGGTATACCATAACCATAGAAGAAGCCAGCACAACCCCCATTCCACAAAGATACAATATTATAATCTGCTGTGTCTTAATTGCAGCCTGCACACCGTTCGAAAGATCTACAGCTATTTTTATCACATTCGCCAAAGGATAAGAAAAAATTACCCCCGCTGTAATTGCCAGCAATACCGGGCAAAAAGATTCCATCAACATCTGCAGCATAATCCGCATCTTTGTTTCTCCAACAGAAAGAAGAATGCCAATCTCAAACATGCGATCCCGCAAATTCATAAGAATCAAAAAACTTAATGTGATAGTTCCAAGGATTACGGAAACTATCACCATGAGATTCGAAATCCCTGCCAGGCTCTTCAGGCTGTCGGCCACCGCTTTATAAGCTGAAACATTTACCGTATAGTCCATATCATATTCTTCTTTGATATATTCCGGCATTTTTTTCGCATCTTCAGCAAACGCTCTTCCTTCTTCCGGGTCCTTCAACTGCAATGTAATTTCTTTTACATTATCATTTTCATTCATCTCATAAACTGGTGTATCCAGGGTATAGATAGCATTTGCTGGGTTATTATATACCACATTTCCACTGTAAGCTGCCTCGTTCGTACTGTAAATACCACTGATTTTAAATGTATACCGCTCCTTTGTGTATGGTGAAAGAACAGCTATGGTATCTCCTATTCCCAGTCCATTCCGTTCCGCAATCCCATCACTGACTACCGCTTCTTCTGCATTCTGCGGTACATGTCCCGAAATCAGTGTAACTACAGAAGAAACAGAACTAAAATACTCGACAGGATCAGATGATCCCTCCACATAAATATTTTCTGTTCCATTTTCTTCCTGTCCGTCCATAATTTCAGCTGTAAAGTTATCCGCCAGAGCAGCTGTCACCGTATTACAGCTGCCAAACCGAATTCTTTCATCAGCGCAGAGTTCCAAATATTTTGATGTGAAATCGAATTCACACCGCGCGGCTCTTCACTGTATATCTGACGCTCATTCGATACAAGCACGCTTCCTCCGATGCTCGTCCGAATCTCCCATACTCCGTTCCCGACTTGCCGCGCGGATACATAAGCCAAACAGGATCAGGATGGATAAAATCAGGAAACTTAAAAACATCAGAATTGTATTTTTTTTATGATAAGAAATACTGCGAAATGCTCTTTTGATCCAGTTCATAAAAACTTTCCCTCCCCCTCATGTTTAATCCTGCAATTTTTTCTTTTCCAGCCGTACCACCACATCTGCCTCCGCGGCAAATGCTTCCGAATGTGTAACTGCTATTACACATTTCTTATCTTCATGAGCCAGCTCTTTGAAAATTTTCACAATGCCAGCCGCCGTATCAACGTCCAGATTTCCCGTCGGCTCATCCGCAAGAATCACCTCTGCATTTGTCGAAATCGCACGCGCAATCGCTACGCGCTGCTGTTCGCCTCCTGAAAGTTTATTGATATTGCGGTTCATCTGATCTTCTGTAATTCCCATTCGTGTCAGAAGTTCCCGCGCCCGTTCTTTTTTGTTTTTAATCGGATTTGACGTAATTTCCATTGCCGCCAGCACATTCTCCAGCGGGGTCAGATAAGGCAGCAGATTATACGCCTGAAACACAATTCCAATCTTGCTGTTTCGATATCTTGTATAGCCAATTTCCCGGATATCTTTTCCTTCAAAGCACACGCAGCCGCTCTTAGGTTCTTCCAGCGCACCCGCCAAAGTCAGCGTCGTTGTTTTCCCCGATCCAGAAGGACCAACAATCGTGTAAAGAGTACCCTTCTCAAATGAATAGCTGGCTTTATCCAAAATATCAATTCTCTTTCCGCCGCTCTCGTAAAAATAGCTTACCTCTTTTAATTCCAGTTCTGCCATATTGTTCCTTTCTACTATAATCTAGTCGCCTCTACATTTTTCCAGTTCTCACTTCCGTAAGAAACCCATCTTTTACCAAATATACTTTATCAAATTTTTCCAGTTTATCATAATGATGTGTAATAAAAATCACAGATTTTTCCGGCATTTCTTCTGTTATAATTTTATAAAGATATTCATTGGCTTCTACATCAAATCCACTGGACGCTTCATCAAAAAGCATAACCGGCGCATCTTTCAATAGTGCCCGTGCAACCACAAGCTTTTGTCTTTCTCCTCCTGAAAGAAATGCTCCATCATCTCCTATTTGTGTTTTTTCTTTTTCTGGAAAACGTTGCAAGTATTTTTTCACGCCACTTTTCCTTAGTACCTCATTCAGTTTTTGTCTGTCTGCTTTCCCCTCCAAATCTATATTCTGCACAATGTCCCCCAAAAACAACGCTGATTTCTGACTCACAACAGAAAAAAGGCTTCGGTATTCTGATAATTTTAGCACTTTTATATTTTCACCATTACATAAAATTTCTCCTTCTTCCGGTTCATAAAATCGTAATAGTAATTCCAAAATTGTTGATTTTCCACTTCCATTTTTTCCAATAATAGCCACTTTTTCTCCCGGCTCAAGTTTAAAAGATACTTTCTTTAATCACTTCCCTATCCTTTGTATACTGAAATCTCACATTTTTAAATTCTAATATTGGCGAAATCTCTTTTTCCACTCTTTTACTTCCACTTCGTTCCTCTTCCATATTCAAAAATGTATAAGTCGTTCAGCGGACGGTTTGACACTTGCAAAATGCATACGCAGATCAATTAAACTATTTACCGGTCTTGTAACATAACTAGAATAAGAAACAAAAGCAAAAACTGAACCTATGGAAATTTTTCCCACGAACACCAAATATCCACCAACTAAATAAATAAGAATTGTTACACCCCACTCTAAAACAGCATCCCCAAAAATATTCCATGTCTCAATCATGGTTCCTTTCATTTCAACCGCTAACGATTTACAAATCTGTTTTAAAAATTCGCATTTTCTTAATTCATATAGATTCCACAATTTAATTTCTTCCACAGTATTAATTGTATCGCCAAGCCATCCTCCAAATTGTTGCTCAACTTGAATATACATTTTCATGTTTTTCTCACGCTTTTTAGCAAGACATTTTACTAACACGTATTTCACTGGAATTACTATCACTACAATGCATAACAGTTCAGGACTCAACAGCATAAGTCCAGCAAGTCCACTAATTACACGAAAAACATACGAAAAGCTCATCACTACATATCTATCTGTCATAGACGCAACCTGAGATACATCGCATTGTAACATTTGCACTATTTCCATACTATTTTTCATTTGAAAATAATGTTTTTTTAAATGCAATAATTTTCGAAATACATTGCAATACAAGTTCTTATAGAATGAATTATGTATTTCTGCAAAAGTTTTTGCCTGCACAACTTCAATCATTAAATATACCAGCACACAAACAAATAAACCGGCTACTCCATTAACAATTTGGGGCATATTTTTTTCGAGTATTCCGATGTCTGTGATCTGTTTTATCAATAATGGTTGCAGAAATACAGTTACTGTAGAAACAATAGTGCTTATACTCAAAATACCTATTTCTTTTTTATATTTGAGTAACTCTTTTAAAAAATATAAACATTTATTATTCTCTATTATTTTCTTCATTGTTCACAAATATAATATTTTTAATCCTTTAAGCAAACACTGATTCCTATTAGTCCAACCATACACACCCCAAGAAATATGTCCATCCAGACTATTTTCCCACTTTGCTTTTCTCCACTCGAAGGAGCCTTAAAAAATACTTTTTCAAAGCCTGTATCATTTTTATCAAAATATTTTTGTCCTATAACCTCTTCTTTCGTTTCATTCTCCTTCTTCTCAAGCCAATACTGGATCGAAATTTCCTGCATTTCTTCACCACCATATTCGGCTCTTTGATTATCTTTTGCAAGTTCTTCCGCTATTTTTCCGCCAAAAATCTTCATCGCACTATCTTGACTTCTTCATAGGGTTTTCCAGCTCCCAAAAATAAAATTGTCCTACTTCTCCACGCTATCTGGAATCCGTATTTTTGACAAAGAAGAGCAATACATAAAGGCATTATCACCAATGCTCTCTAAACCATCATAAAAATAAATCTGTGTGATTCTAGTTCCCTGAAATGCGCTTTTTCCTACCTTTTTTAGTGTTTTTGGCATTACAATGCTGATAAACCCAGCAGTTGTATCACTGTACTGACCATCTTCCGCAAAGGCAGATTCCCCGATTTCAACAATGCCTTCGGATATCTGCACTGCCCGAAGATCCGTTTTTCTCAAAAAGCAGGAATCTCCGATTCTCGTCACTTCTTTCCCACCTACTTCTTTCGGTGTGACAATCACGCTTTCCGTCCCGATATAGTTTCGTAAAGTTACAGTTTCATCTTCTTCCACGCTATACTGGTAATCTCCCTCTTGGAGCCAGTCTGCCTGTAGCGAAACCTGTGTCGTTCCAGATTCCACTGCAAAAACGTCTTCCCGCCATACCAGCACCAGAACCATCGCTACGATCATTATCATTCTTTTTTTCTTCATGAACACCTACTTTCTGTCCAGCAATATAGATGCCGGGCTTTCTCTAGTTATTTTGCCGACTTGCAGAATTAATATCAAAAGGAAAAGATCTAAAATACCAAGAATCATCCCCGTCATGATTTTCCAGTTCCACTCAATGGACAAATCCGTATCAACAGTTACTCCCGTTGATTCATACGCAGCTATTTCGCTTGTCGGGAGCGCGTTTTTAATATTTCCCGACAGATCTTCATTTTCCTGCTCCACTTTCTCAGCCTGATTCGAAATCATCCGATCTGCGAAATACTCTGCTGTTGGTGTCGCACACAGCGCCGCAAAAACCAGGGCAATCAAAACCGGAACCAAATTCTCCAAAACGAACTGTCCTAAAATCCTTTTTCTGTGTTCCCCCATCGAAAGTAAAATTCCAATCTCACGTTTTCGCCCTTTGACTGACAGGCTGGTCAGAATGCCGAACAGTAAAATTCCGGCAGTCACAAATCCTACGATCATATATCCTATCAGACGATTCAATTTTTCAACAGGTTTCGCAACCATCTCATACCATTCCTTGTTTCGAATCAACTGATAGGACCATTCTCCAGATTCCAAATCCTGCTGTGATATTACCATTGGCTTTACGCTGGAACGTATTCCATTTTCATCGGTCTGTACAACATCATCCACACTTCCTATTTTTATTTTGTTTTTTGTTTCTTCTATGAATGGTTCAACTGATTTTGTATCTTTCAAATAGACCGTAACTGTATTAAATCCCACATTTTGAATTTTTAATGCTTTCATAGAATACTCGCAGAAAATATCCAGTGGAATAAAAATTAAATTATTGTGCCAGTCATTCACAACGGAATCGGACTGATAAACCTCTGGAGTTCTGTAAATGCCTCGAATTTTGAAACTAATTTCTTCCGGGGCACTTACTTTATAGTATTCGATCGTTCCCTGCTCCATTTTATATTTAACAGTATCGCCCACATGGAGATGATTTTTTTCGGCGTATTTTTCTCCTACCACAGCTTCGTATTTGCCCCGTTCTCCGTAGCTCAGTCCGCTTCCTTCCACAATCCTGTAACCCTTTGCCAGAAAATAGGTATCGTATGCGCAGTCCAGTGTTCCAACAGCCGTCATCGTATACATGCCTGAATCTTTCAGATAACCTTTTAGGCGCTGTTGTGTCTCCTCGCTGATATATGTTTCCGTATCCACCGGATCAAGCCAATATGTTCCCGCTTCCATGGTGTACCCCTGAACATAATTGCTGTCAATGAACTTTTCTACGATTGCGGACGGGATCGCATATACAGTACATGATTTTCCAGCTTCTCCCTCGCCGGCCCGCGCAGAGTAATAGAGTTGGCCAATGTTTCCTGTGCTCTTTTCACTTTATTTCCACTTGCAATTCCAATCATCAGCATAGAAAATATCGCCAGGAAAAGTACTAAAAACAGTATGATATACATCAATGTTTTCGCAGGAGTACTTCTTAATTTTCTGCTTGCTCTTTTCAACATATTCTTTCTTCCCCCTATATATTTCAAAATGCGACAAGCTTATGTTTAATTTTCAAGTGTCCAAATAATCCTATCGCTCAATTTTTCTATTTGAGAATCACTTTTAATATCAACAACTGATATTTTTTTCAAATGCTCAAAATCCCTTTCCTTGTCAATTAATTTTAAAAAACACATCTTTTTTTGTTCAAAACTCGCATCCATATCAATTGCAAATTCTGATATTCCAATATCATTAATTGTAATATCATATCTTTTTTGAACCTCATCTTTAACATGACTAATAAACGCTTCTTCATAGCGCATATATGGTAGCATCAAAACACTATAATCTGGTTCTATTGCACACATAAACAATTGTGTAGTAATGCCAAAATCATTAGAATATTGTGGATTAAACGAGAGACATGCTCCTGGTATCCCAACAATTACAATATCATAATCTTGTTCTAACCGCTTTACAGCCGCATTTATATTTATAATTATCTCTTCATTCCTATTTTTCCCATTTAAATATTTCTTTTCAAAGCAAAATGTATCTTTCCCAATTAATCCATTTAATCCAGAAACAATTGCTGCAACTTTATATCCTTTTTGTTTCAAACATTTTTGCAGTTCTAATTCCATTTTCAATTTTCCACTATTTTGTGTCAAACCCAAACGCAAATAACCGGAATATTTATCTTTCTTACTCTTAAATCGTCACACTTTTTTTGAATTTTTAATTTTTTAGCAACAACGACATTTTCATAATGCTGATCTATCTCTAAACTGTTCCTGATATTATTAATAGAAACTATCGTTATGGATTTCTGCTTTGCTGTTTTCACCACGCTCTTTATATATTCAGGCGATGCATCGTGCCAACTTTCAAGAAGAATTAACACTTCACATTCTTTTATAATATTACCTATTCCCTCCTCTATTATTATCTCACTACCATCACAACGTTGAATTTTTTTCCCGCAAAGTCCCCATGCTTTTATTGAAGCAATATGCATAATTTCACCATATCTACATTCATGTATGTTCTCAAATAGTGTTATACTTTCTTGATCTACCGGAAATATACCTACTCTTTTTAACATTTTCATTCATACTCCTCAAATTTATAACCAAGTTCTTTTAAAGTACAGTAATTTTTCATTGCCTCTTCAAATCCCCCTCTAACCTTCCAGCAATGTTTTTCTATTTCTTTATTTGAAATATTTTTAGTGTCATCTGCACATGCTATACAAATTGTGCAATGTTGATATGCCCAACAATCCTTACACCGGTCTTGCGAATATCGTTCTATATTTAGCAAATTTAACACTTTGTTTTTATCTATTCCTTTTTTTATATCACCTATTTTGGAAACTTCTGATATTTCACTCACTCGCTCACACGGATATATATTTCCTTCTGCTGTTACAAAAATTTTTTTTCGCGCCTGGAATACAGGGACCACTATGATGATTTACCTTTGAAATCTCTTCTTGCATTTTTTCCTCATGTTGTTTAATTTCTCTCATTTCATTATCAAATTCTTCTTTTACTGCTCTAGCCACAAATTTTTCATTAATTCGTTTTAATTTTGAAAGAAAACATTTAAAATATTCATATTCCTGTTCTTCAACAAATTCTCCGCTAAATTCACATTGTTTATCCGTATAATTATCATTCAAAACAGATATTCTACTCAAATTTTTCGAAATCAGCCTATCTTTATCCAAAAACTCATATATTGTTCTTAACTCATTTTGGGGATCTAACACTGTGTTGAAAGACACATTTTTTTTTATAATATTTTCTGTCCATACTATATATCATTTTCATGCTATCTCTCAATTTTTCAAATGATCCTCTATTACTTCCTGCAAATATTCTATTTTTATCGTGCACTTCTTTAGGCCCATCCAAACTAAACATAATTTGTATATTATTTTTAATAAAATACTGAACAATTTCTGGTGTAAACAACGTTCCATTAGTGGTCAAATTAAAATGTACCGTTCTTTGGCAATATTCTCTCTTCACATACTCAACTACTTCTTTTATCAATCTGAACATTAATAATGGCTCTCCGCCATAAAATGATATATATATGTCTTCGCTAGACATCGAATGCCCATACAAATAATCTACTGCTTCTTTTGCAGTTTCCCAGCTCATTTCTTTTTGACTATGATTTCTATTTTGTAATCACCAGAATAAACACAATAACTGCAACGCAAATTACATTTTTGTGTCACTTGCAAAACTAACTGATTCATTCTATTTTCTAAATAAGATTCTAAAAAGTCCGTAGCAAAATGTTTTACCTCTTCTACCCGCGTTCTTTTCAAATATCCTTCATTTATTAGCTTTTCTATTTCTCTTTCCGCTTTTTCATCCCAAATATTGTTTTCCAAAAAATTATATGTTTCGAAAGACACCTGAATAATTTTATCAGTATTCACATCATATACATAATATTCTTTTGCAGTTTTGAAACAATGAATAAATGGTTTATGCATGTTCTTTTCCTCTTGTTTTATATGCTATTTCTTTGTTAATCAATTTTATTATGTCATCAAATGTATCAAATTTTCCAGCCACAATATCTTTTTCCTTAAAATGAATATCAAATTCTTTTTCTAACTCCACATATACATTTATCAAATCTCTTGCGCTGAATTTTAGATCATTTCCTAAAAGCTTTTGATTTTTCCAGTCTTTTTTCTGTTCTAAATTTCTATATTTCTTTAATATATCTTTCACTTTTTCTTCTATCATTTCTATTCTCTTTCATCAAATCTACTATTGTCAGCATTTTTACTCTACAACAAACATATCAACATTTTAACAAACGCTATTTCAAAGGATCTATAATACTTCTAGCCATATTCTTAAACGATTTTTTATAATGCTTAAATCAACTTTTAAACTTATCCTCTAATTAAAATGAGGACTACAACTAATTAACACTGTAGCAGCCCTCATCTTTCTTACATTTTAGTGATTAGCATTAGATCCAAATACACTTGTGTATAACTGATTCTGCGCCTGAGCTTTCTGAACATAGGCAGACCCACACGTAGAAAAGCATGTGCATGAACACGGTCCATTTGCATAAACACTCACATTATTTCTTCCCTTATGTTCTTTCTTTTTAAGCGTTTTCTTCATTTGAATACCTCCCTTCGAGCATAATTTTATTACCCATTGCGATCGCAAAAGTAATCCAGTAAATTTTAGTCGTCTAAAGTTGCATTATTATCCATTTATATGCGTTATAACAATTTTCAAACTGCATTTGCTCCATCCTTGTTTTCACATTCCATCCTTTTTTATCAAAAACCTCAAAATCTATCAAACTATTACTTTTCAAATATATTTTTATCCGTTTGAATAATAAGCACATCTGGATTGTATATTGTATTTACTGCCATTATTAACGTCTCTGTCACATTCCCATGCGTATAAAATTCTAATGGAATTTCTGCCACGCAAGACTCTTTTAGGTTCTTTTCTGATGTTAATACTATACACTCATAGTCTTCCTTCCCAAAACACTCATATAACAACTTTGCCCCAATAACAGTACGTGTTAAAATTATCGGAATTGACCACGCTTTATTATTCACAATCCCATTCCATTCCAATTCTTTTTCATAGATACATTTGTTTATATGATTCATAATAAATTTTTTTGCATCTTGGTATGAACCTTTTTTATTTTTCCTTAAATAACATATCAAAAGCACAGTAATAATCGGAGCTGCAAAACTATTTGATTTGTATTCTTTCCCAACAATCTTCTTTAAAACGTCATCAAAATTTAACTGTATCGAATTCATTTCCGAAAAAGGAAATGATTTAGACACCGAAATTTCTTTTTCCTGCAATTTAGCAATATAATTTCTTACCCCGAAAACCCCATCAAAGCATGCCGGCCATGTAGGAAAGTTTGTATTTGATAGCGCTGCACATAATATCATTTTATTAGAAACCATTTGTTTTATAATATTTTCTATCTTTTTTGCATCTATATAATTTGTTGTTCCAACACTCATATGCACAAGTTTTATCTTTTCTTTTAAGCACCATTCTAACGCCGCTTTGAATGAATCAATGCTACCTCTTTCCCCTGTTTCCATAATTTTTATAGAGATAAATTCTACCTCTGGGCAAAAATATTTGATGATACTATAACACTTATCGCCATGTGTTAGTTTATATCTCTTTCTAAACAGATTATCTTTTTTTCAGAATTGCAGCAAAACAACTTTTTTATTCTCATCAACATAGTATTCATTCTCACTCAGAAACAGCCCCCCTGCTGTCCCGTCATCTATAATTACATATTTTCCATCGTTTTTTTTATTTTTCATATGCAAATAGTCTTGTTCAGCTTTTCTTTTTCGTCTACATACTTACATTATATCTATATTTCTTCTTTTTTCAATGTGCTTTTTGTACATATTTCAGTTTTTATTCATTATAAATTCACATAAATATTTTTTTCACAAAAACATGTAATTTTTTTTATATAAATACGTATATTTATAGATATTTCTTTTCATATCAGTTCAACCCCCATATTTTCCACAACTCTCAACTTTTCCACTAATATCCTATTTGTTCTTTCATTTCCATTCTTATCCCCTTCTATCTAGCAGATTCTTCCGCTCTCAACTTCAGAGAAAAAGCGGTCGGCGTGTGGGCGGCGGATGCGGTGGGAGGGGAGAAACGTGCCGGGGCGCGGGGCATTGATTTGGGTGGGAGCGGAACCTGACGCGGACGGACGAACGGGGAGATGAAATCCGGCTCACAAAGCCGGATTCAAGAGACACTGAGTCGGGAAAACATCAGTTTTCCTGACGAATTGTCTCGGTGCTCCCCGTTCCGTCCCATCCACGCCAAGGTCTCCGCCCCACCCAAATCACAGCCCCGCCACCCCGGCACGTTTCTCCCCTCCCACCGCATCCGCCGCCCACACGACGTCCGCTTTTCCTCGTCCCCCCTCCCCACCAAAAAACGGCCCCACCAAGGAACCGTTTTCTCATCTTATAATACATTCTTCAACAGCATCAGCACCGGATTATTCTCCCGAATCCATGCCAGCGCCATATCGCCCTGGATCTGCTTCATGCATACATTCCCCCAGTGTGTCGCCTGAAAGCAGTACACCACCGCAAAGAAAATCCAGATCCACAGCACCGCACGCACGACACCAAGTCCTGCTCCTCCCATGCGGTTCAAAAAGCTGATCCCCGGAATCTCCGCAATCAATTCCACAATTTTCACCGCAATCGTCACGAAACCAACGGCCAGCACCAGTGTCAGAAAGAAAGCGATTCCTTTCATAATCTTTTCCGATACCGCCTTCGCCGCGTAGGATGCCAGACTGTGCAGCTGTTCCTCCTGGTACTCCCGCACCGCGCCGCTTCCGAGGATCTGGTTCACCAGCTCCTCCGGCACGCCCATGCTCTCCAGCCATTTCTTCTGCACATCCTGGTTTTCCCCGACAGAAATTCATTGTTTTCAAATGTCTCTAAACATTTCTTCTCCACATACTGCGGCAGCGTTGTCCGCTCATTCAGCACATCCGTTACATACGGATTCATCCAGATCGCCAGTCCTGTCACCAGAATCAGGGACACCATGGACAGCACTGTCCGGACCAGCCCCTTTCGATATCCAGCCAGTGCGGAAAGAATACACACCGCAAGTAATACGTATCTCAGCCAATTCATGTTTTTCTTCTCCTATTTCAGCCGGATCATCGAAACGCCGTCCTCCTCCGCGAGCAGATACCGGTTCTGCCCCATGCCGAGGATCTCGTGAATCTGTGTTTCGCTGACCACGCCGCTGTACTTCTTTCTTCCATTTAAGGTATATACACACAGTTCCTGCCGGTTCGTCAGCAGAATCTGTTTTTCTTCTATCTGAAGGTTCTGGTAATAGAAATCCAGATTTTCATCCGCAAGCTGTTTTCCTTTCAGATTGTAGATTTTCATCCGGTACGATGATCGTCACTCTCCCCGCGCAGAATCAGAACCACGCGGTCGTCTGCATACGCGCAGCTTAAAATTTCTCCATCTTCTGATACGCTCACTGTCTCTTTCGGCTTGTTCGTTCCTTCATAGATGCGGAAGCCGTTGTCAAAGAAGGCAACCCATGAGGATGTTCCCGCGGTTTCGATCTGCGGGCACAGCATATCGGTATAGCTCGATGAACTTGCAAGGTTGTCCACCAGATCCTCGCCCCTGCTCCCGAAATTGTAGAAAGCGACCTGTGATTTCATCTTGCCGCCGTCTTCGTAAGCGTAGGAAACCGCCATCCAGAGTCCGTCCGAAGAAAGCGAGAGATCCATCGGATAGCCCGGACTGTCCATATTCGGGTGGGAGGAGGCGATCTCCGTTCCATCGGTATTATAGTATTTGATCCAGCTCTCCCCGTTGTTTTCCAGAATCGCCGCAACGACGCCCTGGCCTGCAACGGATGCTTTCACGATCGGATACGACGCGGTAATTTCGCCGGCCTTTCCATCGGCATCGTATACAACAATTTTCGTTCCGTTTTTATCATAAATGGCAATTGCATCGCCGCAGGATATCATCTGCGGATTTTCCATGGTATAATGATCGCTCCAGAGGGTCTGATTTTTCCGGTCGCGCAGTTCGATGCCGTCGATGCCGTAGCGCACGATCTTATTTCCGGATTTCTGAAACATATACGTATCGGTGTCTTCGGTCTCTGTTGCCTGCAGCGTGTCGTATCCCTGAAAAGTACGCAGCTGAATCCATACCCCTGTACCGATTCCGGCTGCGAGAATGGCTCCCGCAAGGATTCCGACGGTGATCCGGCGTCTGCGTTTTCTTTTTCTGTTTTCTGCTTTATACTCCTCAAGATCCCGGACTTTTGCTCCGTTCTCCTGTTCTTCTCTGTTTTTTCCGTCCATTTTCA
>ENA-OQIG01001040-OQIG01001040.1-human-gut-metagenome-genome-assembly--contig:-NODE-1040-length-13399-cov-2.190627_pt1 | contig 13399 bp, 17 predicted proteins | sample MGYA00242576_ERZ504741 | MGnify/ENA primary metagenome ERZ504741 (study PRJEB26092, sample SAMD00036436) | human gut metagenome | host: Homo sapiens | study: EMG produced TPA metagenomics assembly of... | reverse complement strand
ACATAAAACACTATCAATAAGTTGGAGTCATTACCGCCAGCCCGAAGCAATTTCTTTTAACCATTAAATAGCCCATCGCGGCTACATCCAGCGAATGCCAGCAAAGAAGGTGATAGTCGTCGCCCCCGTCTTTCTCGCCGCGTCGGGTTTTTCCCCAGAAATCAAAAAAAGTCACAATATTTTTATCCTTCAGTAAACTTAAAGGATATTTACGCATATTTTAAAAATTATCTGTGATATATATCAGCCAATAAAACATTTACATTATGAATAAATTAATGATTTTCATTTGAAATTCATAATAATAAATAGAGACTATATATTCACATAAAAAATATAAATTTTAAAAAAGGGTGCAGGAGACCAAACCATCACAATTCAGTACGCGGGGTTTTACCCCCGCGTGGTGGCTACTTCTTCGATTCGTAAGCGAGAACTGCCTTAAACTCCATACCACGTTCTCTGATACTCAACTCACACAACGAGTCACCTACCATCAGCGTGAATCCCAGTACTGTACAACACAGTACGATGATTGCCACAAGGGCATATTTTGTCAGCATGTCTTGCCTCCCTGCAAAGAAGAGACTAACATTCGAATTGTTTGGGTTCGAACGCTGGCCTCAGGTTGATAGAAATATCGCCTGGGGCTTTTGTCCATCTGGAACCTCGCGAATGCTTAACGCCAGACAGCCTCAAGCACCCGACGCCATTCTATACCTGATAATTCTTCCAGCGGCGTTCACGTTTAAAATCAGGAATACTGCTCGCAAAATAAAAACGCCCCCATCATTCTGACAGAGGCGTTTAATTTATCCGGCAATATTTACCCTTCGTGCAATCCACATTCCCTTTTTAAGCCAAAGAAACGTGTTTCTTCTTCCGACATGCCAGATTCCCATTTACGGGTTGTATGGGTATCACCGACCGATAAATATCCTTCATCCCATAATGGGTGATATTTCAGGCCATGTTTTTGCAGGTACTGATAAATAGTTCGGTTATCCCAGTCGATAATCGGCAGCACTTTAAATACGCCACGCTGAATTGCCAGCACCGGTAAATTGGCGCGACTGCCGGATTGTTCACGGCGCAGGCCAGCAAACCAGGTTTGCGCGTTAAGTTCTTTCAGAGCCCGGTTCATCGGTTCGACTTTGTTGATGTCATTGTACTTTTCAATGCCTTCAACGCCCTGCTCCCACAGTTTTCCGTAGCGTGCTTCCTGCCAGGCTGCGCTTTCGGTAGCACGGTACACTTTCAGGTTGAGCTTGAGTTTGTCCGTTAACTCGTCAATAAAGCGGTAGGTTTCCGGGAACAAGTAACCCGTATCGGTGAGGATCACCGGAATATCCGGGCGAATTTGATTCACCAGATGCAGGCTCACCGCCGCCTGAATGCCAAAGCTGGAAGAAAGTACATATTCACCGGGCAGATTATCCAGCGCCCAGGCTACGCGGCCTTCAGCGTCCAGTTTTTCCAGTTCGGCGTTAGTTTCCGCCAGCGCCAGAATGCGATCTACCTTCGGCAGTTCGTTCAGGGCGTTTAGATCGAGTTTGGACATAGATTCCTCACTGTTTGCCTTGCCTGATGCGACGCTCACGCGTTCTTATCAGGCCTACAAGACCGGCTGATGGTTAATCCCACAAATCGCGCGCCGGATCGAGCACCGGGCGAATGATGCCCGCACGCACCGTAAAGTCGCCGAAGCCTTCACCCGCTTCGCGCTCTTTCGCCCAGCGCCCTATCAGTTCATCAAGCGACGCAGGATTTCCGGCTCGGTGATGTTTTCTTTATACATCCGTGGGATACGTGTCCCAATGCGGTTGCCGCCAAGATGCAGGTTGTAGCGACCCGGCGCTTTACCCACCAGGCCCACTTCCGCCAGCATCGCGCGACCACAACCGTTCGGGCAGCCTGTTACACGCATCACGATATGCTCATCGCTGACACCATGTTTCGCCATTAAATTATCGATGTTGTCGATAAAAGACGGCAGGAAACGCTCTGCTTCCGCCATCGCCAGCGGGCAAGTCGGGAATGACACGCAGGCCATCGAGTTTTCACGCTGCGGCGTGACGGCATTCATTAACCCGCTCTCTTTGGCGATCTTTCTCGATCTTCGCTTTCTCGCTTTCCGGTACACCGGCGATGATCAGATTCTGGTTCGCCGTAATGCGGAAATCGCCTTTGTGGATCTTCGCGATCTCCAGCAGGCCGGTTTTCAGCGGACGCCCCGGATAATCAAGGATGCGACCATTTTCGATAAACAGCGTCAGGTGCCAGTTATCATCAATGCCCTTAACCCAGCCAATACGATCGCCTCGTCCGGTGAACTCATATGGACGGATCGGTTCAAATTTGATCCCCGCGCGACGCTCCACTTCCGCTTTAAACGTCTCAACCCCCACGCGCTCCAGCGTGTATTTGGTTTTGGCATTTTTACGATCGGTTCGGTTACCCAGTCACGCTGAGTTGTCACGACGGCTTCGGCCACCGCCAGCGTATGCTCCAGCGGCAGATAGCCAAACTCGCTTGCGGTGCGGGCGTAGGTTTTCTTGTTGCCGTGTTCGATAGAAAGCCCACCGCCCACCAGCAGGTTGAAGCCTACCAGCTTGCCGTTTTCGGCGATTGCCACGAAGTTCATGTCGTTGGCATGCAGATCGATATCGTTCTGCGGCGGGATCACTACCGTGGTTTTGAACTTACGCGGCAGGTAGGTCTGACCAAGGATCGGTTCTTCATCAGTAGTGGCGACTTTTTCCTGGTCGAGCCAGATCTCCGCATACGCGCGGGTACGAGGCAACAGATGCTCAGAAATCTTCTTCGCCCACTCGTACGCTTCCGCGTGCAGCTGCGACTCGTAAGGGTTCGAGGTGCAGAGTACGTTACGGTTCATGTCGTTAGCTGTCGCCAGCGCATCAAGACCGACCGAGTGCAGCATCTGGTGCACCGGTTTGACGTTCTTTTTCAGAATGCCGTGGAACTGAAACGTCTGGCGGTTGGTCAGGCGAATGCTGCCATAGATGGTGTTTTCACCGGCAAATTTGTCGATCGCCTGCCACTGTTTAGTGGTAATCACCCCACCCGGCAGACGACAGCGAAGCAGCATCGCGTGGCGCGGCTCCAGCTTCTGTTCAGCACGTTCGGCGCGGATGTCGCGGTCATCCTGCTGATACATGCCGTGGAAGCGGATCAGCAGGAAGTTGTCGCCCTTAAAGCCGCCGGTCAGACCGTCGTTTAAATCTTCCGCAATGGTGCCGCGCAGGTAGTTGCTTTCAAGCTTCATGCGCTCGGCGTCTGTCAGTTTTCCTTCGACCACTAAAGGCCCTGGATGTTTTTCGCTCATTAGTAGACATCTCGCTGATAACGGCGCTCTACGCGCAGCTCACTTAAAAATTCATCCGCCGCTTCGGTGTCCATGCCACCAAATTCGGCAATCACTTCCAGAAGTGCCTGCTCAACGTCTTTCGCCATGCGATTAGCGTCGCCGCAGACATAAATGTGGGCACCATCATTGATCCAGCACCACAGCTCCGCGCCCTGTTCGCGCAGTTTGTCTTGTACGTAAACTTTTTCTTTTTGATCGCGCGACCAGGCAAGATCGATACGTGTCAGCACGCCATCTTTGACGTAGCGCTGCCACTCCACCTGGTACAGGAAGTCTTCCGTAAAGTGCGGATTACCAAAGAACAGCCAGTTTTTACCTGGCGCTTCGTCGGCGGCGCGTTGCTGCATAAAGGCGCGGAACGGCGCAATACCGGTGCCTGGGCCAATCATAATCACCGGGGTTTCCGGGTTAGCGGGCAGGCGAAAGTTATCGTTATGTTCGATAAATACGCGGACTTCGCCCTCTTCTTCCACGCGATCCGCGAGGAAGCTGGAGGCACCACCGGCACGGGCTCGGCCTTCCACGTCGTAACGCACCACACCAACGGTGACGTGTACTTCGTTCTCGACTTCCGCCTGCGAGGAGGCGATGGAATACAGGCGCGGGGTCAGCGGGCGCAGCAGATTAATCAGCGCTTCGGCATCCAGTTGCGCCGGAGAGAAACGCACCATGTCGACAATCGGCGTCGTCGCGGCGTAATGCTGTAACTTCGCTTTATCGCCCACCAGCGGCAGCAGTGTTTCGCTGCGGGTAAGCGTGGCGTAATTCTCAACAATGTTGGCGGTGTTGACGGTCAGTTCGAAGTGCCACTGTAGCGCTTCGTTCAGAGGCAACGTTTTTGCCCTCGACGGTGACAGGTTCATCGCCTTTCAGCCACAGCAGTTCGACAAGTTCTTTCACCAGTGCCGGATCGTTCTGATACCAGACGCCCAGCGCGTCACCCGGCTGGTAACGCAGGCCCGAGTCACCTAAGTCAATTTCGATATGGCGAACGTCTTTTTCAGAGTTACGCCCGGTAATTTTCTGGTTAACAGAGAGGCTCGCCACCAGCGGCTCGTCTTTGCTGTACGGGCTGGTGTGGATTTCATTTACCGCGCCAGTAGCGACGGATTGCGAAGGTGCCGCGACAGGCGCACGCGATTTAAGCGCATCAACACACGAGCGCGCCACTCGCTGGCAGCGGTCTGGTATTCAACGTCGGCATCGACACGGTCGAGCAGGCGTTCACCGCCCAGTTCCGCCAGCTTGCTGTCAAAATCTTTCCCGGACTGGCAGAAAAATTCATAAGAGCTATCGCCGAGGCTAAACACGGCAAATGCGGTGTTTTCCAGCTTCGGCGCTTTTTTGGAGAACAGGAACTTATGCAGCGCGACGGCTTCTTCCGGCGGTTCCCCTTCTCCTTGCGTTGACGTCACCACGATAAGCAGTTTTTCACTGGCGATTTGTTTGAATTTATAGTCGCCCGCGTTCACCAGCTTAACGTTCAGTTTTGCCGCTAATAAATCATCACGTAATGCTTCAGCAACACGGCGCGCATTGCCGGTTTGCGAGGCGGAGATAATAGTTATACCCGGCATTTCTGCGGCGGGAGCTGGCGTCGCTGCAAGCGCAGCAGGCTGCTGATTGAGCACGCCCCAGAAATAGCCAGAAACCCAGGCAAGCTGGGTGGGAGTTAAATCGGTCGTGGCCGCCTGAAGGCGTACCAGTTGCTCCGGGTTCAACGGAAGCAACGCGGAAGGTGGGACCTGTGTCGTCATGCGTCGTTATGTTCCAGTAAGCAAAGCTGTTTCTGCGCCCTGTCAGCGCCCATAAAACAGAAGAGAAGGTAAGGTTAACGGGGTGAACGGTGTGGATTAAAGACGGGATAGCGATAACTAATAACCAAATCGACTAACCTGTTTTAGCAATAGTCTTTAACAACAAAATAGATTAACCAACCTAATGAAAAACAAATGAATTTAGCCAATCATTAAGATAAATCAGCGATTTTGCGCAACAAAGTCGTTTTAGATAATGCGAAAAAACAGCCTTTCCGGTACTCTACGGCGGTTTTATCGTCCTGTAGAGAAATTATGATGTCCACCACGTTATTTAAAGATTTCACCTTCGAAGCCGCTCACCGCTTACCACACGTCCCGGAAGGGCATAAATGTGGTCGCCTGCACGGGCATTCCTTTATGGTGCGACTGGAAATTACCGGGGAAGTCGATCCGCATACGGGCTGGATTATCGATTTCGCTGAACTGAAAGCAGCGTTTAAGCCAACTTATGAGCGCCTCGATCACCATTATCTCAATGATATTCCAGGCCTGGAAAACCCGACCAGCGAAGTTTTAGCAAAATGGATTTGGGATCAGGTTAAACCCGTTGTGCCGCTGTTAAGTGCGGTGATGGTAAAAGAAACCTGCACCGCTGGTTGTATCTATCGCGGCGAATGATAAGAGTGTGTCGGCGGTCAATTTCCCTTAAGTAACGCTATGTTAGGGTGTTGTGTTCTGGATATCTGGGGCATGACATGGAAGACGACTGCGACATTATTATTATTGGTGCCGGTATTGCAGGCACCGCTTGCGCGTTACGCTGCGCGCGAGCGGGTTTATCCGTTTTGTTACTGGAACGCGCTGAAATCCCCGGCAGCAAAAATCTTTCCGGCGGGCGGTTATATACCCATGCACTCGCGGAACTCCTCCCTCAGTTTCATCTGACCGCGCCTCTTGAACGATGCATCACTCACGAAAGCCTTTCCCTGTTAACGCCGGATGGCGCAACGACGTTTTCCAGCTTACAGCCCGGCGGTGAATCCTGGAGTGTATTACGTGCACGGTTCGATCCGTGGCTGGTTGCCGAAGCCGAAAAAGAAGGTGTCGAATGCATCCCCGGTGCGACGGTAGATGCACTGTATGAAGAAAACGGCAGGGTGTGTGGTGTCATTTGTGGTGACGATATTCTCCGCGCCCGTTATGTGGTGCTGGCAGAAGGTGCCAACAGCGTCCTGGCTGAGCGTCACGGGTTAGTGACTCGTCCTGCTGGCGAAGCGAGTGGCGTTGGGGATCAAAGAAGTGCTGGTCGCTGAAACATCGCTATTGAAGAACGTTTTCATCTGGAGAATAACGAAGGCGCAGCGTTGCTGTTCAGCGGCGGGATCTGTGATGACTTACCCGGCGGCGCATTTCTTTATACTAATCAACAAACGCTCTCGTTAGGGATTGTTTGCCCGCTCTCTTCCCTTACGCAAAGCCGTGTTCCGGCAAGCGAGCTGCTGACTCGCTTTAAAGCGCATCCGGCAGTGCGCCCGCTTATCAAAAACACGGAATCACTGGAGTATGGTGCGCATCTGGTGCCAGAAGGTGGCTTGCACAGTATGCCGGTGCAATACGCCGGTAACGGCTGGCTGCTGGTGGGCGATGCGTTGCGCAGTTGCGTCAATACCGGAATTTCCGTGCGCGGCATGGATATGGCGCTGACTGGCGCGCAGGCGGCGGCACAAACGCTGATAAGCGCCTGCCAGCACCGCGAGCCGCAAAATCTGTTTCCGCTTTATCATCACAACGTAGAGCGCAGCCTGCTGTGGGATGTTCTACAGCGTTATCAGCATGTTCCGGCGCTTTTGCACGCCCGGGATGGTACCGTACGTGGCCTGCGTTAATGCAGGATATTTCCCGCGATTTATGGGATCAGGGTGATAAACCTGTTCCACCGCTGCGCCAGTTATTCTGGCATCATTTACGTCGTCACGGCCTGTGGCATCTGGCGGGCGATGTTATCAGGAGTCTGCGATGTCTGTAGCCCGTAATCTCTGGCGCGTTGCTGATGCGCCGCACATTGTTCCGGCTGACTCCGTTGAGCGCCAGACGGCAGAACGGTTGATTAACGCCTGTCCGGCAGGTCTTTTTTTCGCTCACACCGGAAGGTGACTTACGTATTGACTATCGCAGTTGCCTGGAGTGTGGCACCTGCCGTTTGCTGTGCGACGAATCAACACTACAACAGTGGCGCTATCCGCCTTCCGGATTCGGCATCACCTACCGCTTTGGATAAATAATAAGGATAATTTATGCCCCTCTTACACCTGCTCCGCCAGAATCCGGTGATTGCTGCCGTTAAAGATAATGCCAGCCTGCAACTGGCAATCGATTCTGAATGCCAATTTATTTCCGTGTTGTACGGCAATATCTGCACCATCAGTAATATCGTTAAAAAGATTAAGAACGCCGGGAAATATGCTTTTATTCATGTTGATTTGCTGGAAGGCGCGTCAAATAAAGAAGTCGTTATTCAGTTTTTGAAACTGGTGACCGAGGCGGACGGCATTATCAGTACCAAAGCCTCAATGTTGAAAGCGGCAAGAGCGGAAGGTTTTTTCTGTATTCATCGCCTGTTTATTGTTGATTCAATTTCGTTTCACAACATTGATAAGCAAGTTGCGCAATCGAATCCGGATTGTATTGAGATCCTGCCAGGCTGTATGCCCAAAGTGCTGGGCTGGGTGACAGAGAAAATCCGCCAACCGCTGATTGCCGGTGGGCTGGTGTGCGATGAAGAAGATGCGCGTAATGCGATTAACGCGGGTGTCGTGGCGCTTTCCACCACGAATACCGGGGTCTGGACGTTAGCGAAAAAATTACTTTGACGGGATAATCGTAACCAATTGAATTTGGTTTGATTTGTAGGCCGCACGCCACATCCGACATTCAGCGCCTGATGCGACGCTTGACGCGTCTTATCAGGCCTACAAGTCCCCAGGCCAGAACCGTAGGCAGGATCATCCGGCAACACGTTATTGGCAATCTGCGTGAATGTTTGTCACCAGTGCTCCAGCACCACTTTCCAGTCATCAACCACGCCAACATCTGCCTGTGAAAATACCGCAGCGCTGGCGTCATGATTAATCGCCACCACAAACTTGCTATTGCGTACGCCCGCCATTAACGCTGCTGCGCCAGAAGCGCCAACAACAATACACACCTCAGGTGCCAGCAGATGTCCGGAAATACCAATCACTTTTTCAGCATCAACGCCACCGTTCATCACTCGCGCCCGACTGTAGCCCACTTCGGCTCCCAGCTTTTCTGCCAGCATAGCGATTTCCTGGTTATCTGCCTCTCCGCCCTGCCCCACCACCAGCACCCGTCTGGCCTCAGCTAATGGGTCGCGAGTAACATTTTTCAGATCCTCTGTGCTAACCAGCCAGTCCGGAAGCGCACCCGGGACAATGTTCAGTTGTTGCATTCCAGAGGGCAACGTGGCGTTTTTCGCTGCTCCCGCCTGACGCGCCAGGGAAAGGCATAGCGGGCGTTTTTCTGTTTGCAGCGTCGCCGTTAGCGCATTTCCCCAGTGGGATTTGCGCACGCTTACGGTTGGAATATCTAACGAAGTCACCTGGCAGATGCTTGCACCATGTAAACGCCAGGCCAGCCGGGTCGACAGTTCATCGCCAAACGTTCCCGGCGGAAAGAGAACAACGTCCGCAGGCGTTCGCTGCCACTGTTCCACCAACGCATCCAGCACCTGTTCCGCCACTACAGCTGAGGTTCAATCTGCAGTGCGCCAGGGTACAACCGCTGAAATCCTGCGCCGCCAGCCAGCTTGCTATTGCGGCATTCTCCTGATTTATTGTCACAATTGCGATATTCATGGCTGCATCCTTTGGCGTAAATAGTCCTGCCATAGCTTTTGAGCTTTTTCTGCTACCGTTTGCCCATCAATCAGCGTCGCTCCGCGTCGTTGCTCTGCTCTTGCCAGTTGCAGACACTGCATCGCTGGCATTTCGGCAGCAACAGTTTTACGGATAATTCTGCTTTCCCCGCAGCCATTCGCTGGCGCATTCCCGGTACTGGCAAGGCCACTTCACCGCACTGACGCACGGCAATCACCGCAGGCAAGCGAACCCGGCAACAACGCAACCCATGTTCAGTACGCTGTTCGAGGGTGATAAACAGCGCGTCGAGAGTGAAACGCTCCACCTGGGTGAAGCAGGGCCAGCCCAGCATTTCCGCCAGCAAAAATGGCGTTTGCCCATTCTGCCCTTCGCTGCTTTGGCAGCCGGTAATTATCAGATCCAGCGGATTCTGATGCTGCCATTCGGCAATATGGCGAGCGAAAAATTCCGGCGCAAAGCGCAGATCTGCCGCCGTCTCCAGCAATACAGCTTCCTCAAACCCAAGAGCCATGAGATAGCGCAGCCAGTGCAATGCCCGTTCATCCCCCATGCTCAACGCGGTTAAAGACATCGGCGTACCGTTTTTTCTCTGCGCCAACAGCAGCGCGGCAGCGGCCTGTTCATCAGCACCGAGTAAACTTCGCAGTAGCGAAATATCCGGTCCGCTTTTACCCTGAGCCGCCGCCTGCCACTCTTTTTCCGCCAGCATTCCGGCATCCGGTTCGGCTTTAAACGCTAACAGAATGTTCATTCGCACCTCCTACATTTCCCGCCGCCACCAGCGGGAGGCTTTAGTTTCTGGTGCCTATAGCCAGGTCACAACAAAACCAACCAACAACACTGTCGCCAGGAGCAATAAGGTGACTTGCATTCCCCACTGCGCCAGCACCCACGGCAGCAGGCCAGTACTTACCGCCGCGCCAAGTCGACTCATGGCGGTGGCAAAACCGACGCCCAGCGAGCGAATGTCAGTAGGAAAACTTTCCGCAGGCAAAATGCCCACCAGATTACTGACTGCCGAAATGGTGGTGCTGAAGAGAACAAAAAGCAGCAGCGTTAATGAACTGCCGGAAGGCAAACAGGCCATTACTACCAGCGTTGCCGCCAGCAGCAAAAAACTTCCCAGCAAAAATTTGCGATGTGCCAGCAGGTGCGTCAGAACTAATCCCAGCAGCGCGCCCACAATTAACAACGCATTAAGCATCAGGCTGGCAGTCAGCGCATCTTCCAGACCAATAGTCTGGGCGATAGTTGGCAGCCAGGTATAAATCACAAACCATGGGATTACGAGGCAGACAAAGAAGACGCTGTTAAACGCCGTGCGCCGCCAGTAACGCGAAGAGAACAAGGTTTTGATGTGTTTATGGGTCGCCGTTACCACTTCATCGCCCAGTAAAACATGGGGACCAAAATAGCGATGCACGATAGCGTGAGCTTCTGCAAAACGCCCCTGGCGCAGTAGCCAGCGTGGTGATTCTGGCGTTCCCCAGCGTAATAACGTAATCAACAACGCGGGCAGAGCTGCCGATGCCAGTAGCCAGCGCCAGGCCTCCGGGTTTTCGGAAATAAAGTGATGTCCGGCAATACTTGCCAGCACATAGCCTACGGTCCACACCACGCTGAATGCGCCCAGCAAAATACCGCGATGGCGGCGCGGGGAAAATTCAGCCAGCAAGGTGTGACCTACTGAATAATCGCCTCCCAGACCAATGCCAATCAAAATGCGCAGTCCAATAAGATGCTCTGGCGTGGTGGCAAAAAATTGTAAAAACGAAGCAAGCGTAATCAGCAAAAAGCTGAAGGTGAAGATTTTTGCCGACCAATATGGTCGGAGATCCACCCAAGAACCAGGCTGCCAAGGAACAAACCAAGGAGCGCCGAGCCGCCGATCATTCCCGCCATAAACGGCGTCAGTTGCATGGCGGGCGTAAGCTGAATAATGGCGTAACCAATGACGCCGAGAACATAACCGTCGGTCAGGTGTGCGCCGAAAGTGAGCGCAGCAATGCGGCAGTGAAAACGGTTAAGCGGTAAATCATCCATTCGCACCGGTGAAGTGTTCATCTTTACCCCTTCATTGTCCGGTAATAAGAACGGCTTCTCGCCTGAGAAGCCGAAAAGGCAACGCCCCGTCATCGCGGAACGCTGCCTGACACATTATTTTTCAATCGGATAGATAGTACCCGTATTCATAATGCCATTAGGATCGAACTGCTTTTTCAGCCCTTCCAGCAACGCCCACGCGCTGCCGTGTTCCAGTTTGCTCCAGTGAACGCGATGTTTACCGATACCGTGGTGGTGCACCATCGAACCGCCGAGGCGAATGGTTTCTTCACAGATGATCTTGTTGAGCGGATTGTGGTACTTGTCGATTTCCTCTTCCGGCTTACAGTCAACGACGTTGTAATCGTAGACGAAGTACATGTTGGTGCCGTTCTGATAGCTATGAGAGGAATGACCGCCCAGCATGGTGATGTCGTCGGCGTGCGGGAACTCAGTACGAATACGGTTAATAACGCTTTCGTAGATTTCGTGGATGCAGCTCCAGCAGCCGGACACTTCAGTGGTAAAGCCCATGTTGCCGGTTTTGAGGATCTGCACACGTTCGGCAGCCACTTTATCCGGTCCCCAGTTCAGGTTGTTAAACCAGGTTTCGATCAGCTTGCTGTCCACGCGCTGGCATTGCGGGTAGCGGGCAACGATTTCCGCAATCCCTTCGCCCGTCGCCTTCGCAATGCGAGGGTTACCTTCAGCCATAAAGATCAGCACGCATTTTCCGTCGGCAAAATGGGTGAAGTGTTGGGTGCCATCTTCAGCGTCATACAAACGAGCGATCGACGGACGATACCCTTCCACCATGATTTCACGCAGGATGTTGAAGCCGGTTTTCATGTCTTCCAGGATATAGCCGTAGAAGAGGTTGTTTTCCGGGGTGAATTTAAAGATTTTCACTGTTACTTCAGTGATATAGCAAAGTGCACCTTCGTTACCGATGATGATGTGGCGAATGTCCGGGCCAGCCGCGCGGCGTGGCACGTTTTTAATACGTGTCACGGTGCCATCAGCCAATACTGCTTCCAGACCAACGACCATATCTTCGATTGCGCCGTAGAGTGTGGAGAACTGCCCGATACTGCGGGTTGCTACCAGGCCGCCCATCTGCGCCAGCGGCTTTGACTGCGGAGAATGCCCCGTGGTGTAACCTTTTTCACGCAACGCGTTTTCCAGCACTTCCAGCGGAACACCACATTGCGCCGTGGCCTGCATATTCTCAATATCAATATTAATGATTTGATTCATGGCGGAGCGTCGAGCACCACCGAGTTTTCCACAACGGTTTCCAGCCCACCTTCGGTAGCGGAAGCACCGGTACGCGGCACACCGTTAATTTTGTGCGCATTCATAAAATTCAGCACACGGGAGACTTGTTCTGTGGAACCGAGTTTTACGACCGCTGCCGGAATCGGCAAAGTATAAATGCCATGAATATCCGGAAATTTACGAAAACGGTCAATACTGTTCTTCTTTAATACTGTTTCATCGGTAATTACGCGATCTGCACCAACAATTTCCTTTAGCTGGTCGACAATCGCTGCGCGAGATAAAGACATAGTAATTCCTTCCTGATAATAAAAATGGAAAAATCATTAATAAGAGAAAACAGAAACCACCGTTATGGATTAGCGCACTAAATAACCGCCATCGACCACTAATAAATGCCCATTAACATAATTCGATGCCTGACTTGCGAGAAACACGGCTGCACCCATTAAATCCTGAGTATCGCCCCAACGGTTTGCCGGAATATGATCAAGAACGCGCTGATTGGTTTCTGGATTACTGCGTGTCGCCAGCGTAATATCTGTTGCATAATAGCCAGGGGCGATACCATTTACCTGAATATTATATTGACCTAATTCATCACAATAAGCTTTGGTGAACCCGGCAAGAGCATGTTTAGTGGCAGAATATGCGGGTGACCATTGTCCACCTAAGTAAGAGAACAATGAACAGATATTAATAATTTTACCGCTTTTCTGCGGGATCATAATTTTTGCCGCTTCATAGCTTAACTCGAATGCGGCGGTCAGGTTCACATCAATCATCGGATCCCAGTCGGCACGACCGAAGTCCAGCACCTTATTCAGCTTACAAATACCGGCATTGTTTACCAGAATATCAACTGTACCGAAACGCTCACAGCAAGCAGCGATAATCTTCTGCGGGTGATGCTGCCAACTTACTGATTTAGTGTATGATGGTGTTTTTGAGGTGCTCCAGTGGCTTCTGTTTCTATCAGCTGTCCTCCTGTTCAGCTACTGACGGGGTGGTGCGTAACGGCAAAAGCACCG
>ENA-OQIG01001039-OQIG01001039.1-human-gut-metagenome-genome-assembly--contig:-NODE-1039-length-13403-cov-2.037285_pt1 | contig 13403 bp, 15 predicted proteins | sample MGYA00242576_ERZ504741 | MGnify/ENA primary metagenome ERZ504741 (study PRJEB26092, sample SAMD00036436) | human gut metagenome | host: Homo sapiens | study: EMG produced TPA metagenomics assembly of... | reverse complement strand
TAATGTATCAGGCAGGCGTTCCTCTGCGTCATATGCGAATTTGCGAACCTTTTGGCCCGGAGCAACGACAAGGATTATGGCTCTATCACGTTATCGACCGGATCGCTGGGCTGCTATGTGTGCACGAGTCAGCGGGGTAAAAAGTGGCGGCATTTACGCCGGACATGACAATCATTTCTATGGCATCGGAAAATCCTCAAGCCAGAACATTTAGACTGGCAAGAATATGCATTATTGCTGCTCAATAGCATGCCGGAAAAAACAGCTGAGCATTACCGCAATAAAATCGCTATTTATTTGCACTGGTATCAGAAAAAAGGCATCGAAGTTCCACAAACCCAGCAAGGGACATTGGCGCGAAAGATATCCCCTCCTGGCGGCGAATATGCAAAGTTTTACTCAATAACGATTACTGGTGCCGGGCATTATCATTTAGCCCCACAAAATCGAAGAATTATCAGCGTTATAACGAACGGATAAAAGGAAAGCGTCAGGAATGGGGGATACTATGCAACAACGATTAACGCAGGATTTAACGCAATTTCTCGCCAGCTTGCCGGAAGATGATCGCATCAAAGCGATTAATGAAATCCGCATGGCGATCCATCAGGTTAGCCCCTTTCGTGAAGAGCCAGTGGATTGCGTTCTGTGGGTTAAAAACAGCCAACTTATGCCTAATGATTACAACCCAAACAACGTGGCACCACCCGAAAAAAAACTGCTGCAAAAATCCATTGAAATAGATGGTTTTACCCAACCCATTGTGGTCACACATACGGATAAAAATGCCCTGGAAATCGTGGATGGTTTTCACCGCCATGAAATTGGTAAAGGCTCATCATCATTAAAATTACGCTTAAAAGGTTATTTGCCGGTGACCTGTCTGGAAGGTACGCGTAATCAACGCATCGCCGCGACTATTCGTCATAATCGCGCTCGTGGACGCCATCAAATCACCGCCATGTCGGAAATCGTCCGTGACTTAGCCAGTTGGGATGGGACGATAATAAAATTGGCAAAGAGCTGGGAATGGACAGCGACGAAGTGCTGCGCCTGAAGCAAATTAACGGCCTGCAAGAGTTGTTTGCCGACCGTCAATATTCCCGCGCCTGGACGGTTAAATAGCTAAAGCTGGCGCAGGCGTTCAGCTGCTGCCAGCAACGTCGATTCCTTCTTGGCAAAACAGAGACGAATCAGTTTATGTGGGAAGGGATCGGCGCAAAACACCGACAGCGGAATCGCCGCTACGCCGTGCTCCCGCGTCAGCCACTGGCAAAACTCAACATCATCCAGGGTAGACACGGCGCTGTAATCCACCAGCAAAAAGTATGTACCTTCGCACGGTAAAATCTCCAGCCGGCTTTCATTTAAAGCATTCACCAGAATATCGCGCTTCTGGCGATAAAAGTCCGGTAACGCAAGATAATGCTCAGGTTCTGCACGTAGCATATCAGCAAGCGCCAGCTGTGCCGGGGTATTCACCGAAAAGGTCAGATACTGATGTACCTTGCGAATTTCGGCGCTGATGGGCGCTGGCGCAACACAATAACCCACTTTCCAGCCGGTCATATGATAGGTCTTGCCAAATGAAGAAACCGCCACTGCCCGCTTACGCAGCTGCGGATGCGCCAGCACACTGGCATGGCCCTGTTGTGAAAAGTTGATGTGCTCGTAGACTTCATCGCTAATGACAAAAATCTCGTGCCCGGCGATCGCCTGCCACAAAGCGGCGAAATCAGCCTGCTGCCAGACAGTTGCACTGGGGTTATGCGGAGTGTTGAGGATCACCAGTCTGGTGCGCTCGCTTAATAATGCGGCAAATTCCTGCCAGTCAACGCGAAAATGCGGTGGTTGCAGTGCCATACGCTTCACTATTCCCCCAGAAAGCGCGATGGCGGGGGCGTAACTGTCATAGCTGGGATCAAAACAAATCACTTCATCGCCATTGCGCACCAGTGCGGTAATCGCCGCGTATAACGCTTCCGTCGCCCCTGCCGTTACGGTGATATCGCTATCGGCATCTGGTTGATAGCCATACAAACGTTCCGTTTTCTGAGCAATCGCCTCGCGCAAGGCCTGCACGCCGGTAATGGGCGCGTATTGGTTTGCCCCCTGGGCAACGTGGTACGCCAGCCGCTCCTGTAAATAGCGCGGACCATCAAAATCAGGAAAGCCTTGTGACAGGTTAATCGCCTGGTGTTGCTGCGCCAGCGCGCTCATCTGGGTGAAAATAGTGGTGCCAAGTTGTGGAAGTTTGCTTTGTGGAATCAGAGGGTTATTTGTCATTTTTTATTGTGCCTGACGAAGTTGTGTTGAAGGCACTATAACACGATGTTAGTATTTGGCAATCAAGACGTTTAGATGTCTAAATAAAACAATAAGGACAACACAACATGCCTCACCATCCTATCCGCGTGGTCGTCGGCCCGGCTAACTACTTTTCACATCCAGGAAGTTTCAATCACCTGCACGATTTTTTCACGGATGAACAACTTTCTCGCGCGGTGTGGATCTACGGCGAACGCGCCATTGCTGCGGCGCAAACCAAACTTCCGCCAGCGTTTGAACTGCCAGGGGCAAAGCATATTTTGTTTCGCGGTCATTGCAGCGAAAGCGATGTACAACAACTGGCGGCTGAGTCCGGTGACGACCGCAGCGTGGTGATTGGCGTCGGTGGCGGTGCACTGCTCGACACCGCGAAAGCCTCGCCCGCCGTCTCGGTCTGCCATTTGTTGCCGCTCCGACGATCGCCGCCACCTGCGCCGCCTGGACACCGCTCTCCGTCTGGTATAACGATGCCGGACAGGCGCTGCATTATGAGATTTTCGACGACGCCAATTTTATGGTGCTGGTGGAACCAGAGATTATCCTCAATGCGCCGCAACAATATCTGCTGGCGGGGATCGGTGACACGCTGGCGAAATGGTATGAAGCGGTGGTGCTGGCTCCGCAACCAGAAACGTTGCCGCTAACCGTGCGGCTGGGAATCAATAATGCGCAGGCCATTCGCGACGTCTTGTTAAACAGTAGCGAACAGGCGCTTGCCGATCAGCAAAATCAGCAATTAACGCAATCATTTTGCGATGTGGTGGATGCCATTATTGCTGGTGGTGGGATGGTCGGTGGTCTGGGCGATCGTTTTACGCGTGTGGCGGCGGCCCATGCCGTGCATAACGGTCTGACCGTTTTGCCACAAACCGAGAAGTTTCTCCACGGCACCAAAGTCGCCTACGGAATTCTGGTGCAAAGCGCCTTGCTGGGTCAGGATGATGTGCTCGCGCAATTAACTGGAGCGTATCAGCGTTTTCATCTGCCGACTACGCTGGCGGAGCTGGAAGTGGATATCAATAATCATGCGGAGATCGACAAAGTGATTACCCACACCCTGCGTCCGGTGGAATCCATTCATTACCTGCCGGTCACGCTGACACCAGATACGTTACGTGCAGCGTTCGAAAAAGTGGAATCGTTTAAAGCCTGACGTAAATATTTAGCAGCAGCGCGCGCCGCCTTTTCCACCGTAGCGCGCGTCCTGCCGCTCACGGAAAAACTCCTCGTAGGTCATCGGCGTTTGATCGGGATGGTTAACCCGCATATGTTCGACATAGTTGTCGTAATCAGGCATACCAATCATCAGCTTCGCCGCCTGACCTAAATATTTTCCGGCTTTTGCCAGTGAATCAAACATCTTGGCCTCCGCTAACCATGTTGCTGAAAGAGTGCCGGATGCGGCGTGAACGCCTTATCCGGCCTACAAATGCTATCAACGCGCTCGGTCAGTCCCCTCGCCCCACCGGGGAGAGGGTGAGGGGGAACCCTCGGCGCCATGCCAACATTCGCCAACATTCCCCCTCACTCTGACTTTAGTGTGCGCCTTTTGCCTGCGCCACGATCTCCTCGACATTTTCCGGCATTGGCTCATACGGCGTTTCTTTCGCCGTTGGCTTCGGCTCTTTCAATGCCGCAAGTGCGTCTTAATCGAGAACAGTGCCAGAACCACCACGACCACCATAAAGAAGATGGTTAACCCGGCATCCAGACGGTTGTTGAACACCAGTTGCGCCAGCTGTGACTCAGTATATTGCGACGGAATGTTGCCGCTGTCGATCATTGCCTGGAACTTATTAGCAATGGCCAGGAAGCCGACTTTCGCATCCGGGCTAAACGCTTTCTGCCAGCCTGCGGTCAGGGTACAAATAGCAGCCAGGCCGTTGGTACCAGCGCCACCCAGGCGTAACGTTGACGTTTCATTTTGAACAGCACCACGGCACAGAGCATCAGCGCCATCCCTGCCAGCATCTGGTTGGCAATACCAAACAGCGGCCACAGAGTGTTAATACCGCCCAGCGGATCGACCACACCCTGATGCAGGAAGTAGCCCCACGCTAGCACGCACAGCGCCGTTGCCAGCAGGTTAGCAGGCAGTGAATCGGTCCGTTTCAGGCCCGGAGAAACCACGCCCAGCAGATCCTGCAACATAAAGCGCGCAGCACGCGTACCCGCATCTACCGCCGTCAGAATAAACAGAGCTTCAAACAGAATGGCGAAGTGATACCAGAACGCCACATCCATCATACCACCCAGCGCACCGTGCAGGATGTAAGCCATCCCCACCGCCAACGTCGGCGCACCGCCCGCACGGGAAATGATCGACTGTTCACCCACTTCGCTGGCAATCTGGTTTAGCGTATCCGGGGTAATCGCAAAGCCCCAGCTACTCACCACTTGCGCCGCAGAAGCGACCACATCCGCCGTCCCTGCCGGAGCCAGCACCGCCATCGGGCTGTTCATGGCGAAATAGACGCCCGGATCGATGATACAGGCGGAAACCAGTGCCATAATCGCCACGAAGGATTCCATCAACATCCCGCCGTAGCCGATAAAGCACGCCTGCCTTCGTTCGCCAGCATCTTCGGCGTGGTACCGGAAGAGATCAGCGCATGGAAGCCAGACACCGCACCACAGGCGATGGTGATAAACAGGAACGGGAACAGGTTACCGGTCCATACCGGACCAGTGCCATCGACAAATTTGGTCAGCGCAGGCATGGTCAGCGTCGGGCGCATAATCAAAATGCCTACCGCCAGACCGACGATCGTCCCGATTTTCAGGAAGGTAGAGAGGTAGTCACGCGGAGCCAGCAGCAACCACACCGGCAGCACCGCCGCCACAAAACCGTAACCCACCAGCATCCAGGTCAGCTGCACGCCGGTAAAGTCAAAGTACGGTGCCCAGGTCGGACTTTCTGCCACCCAGCCGCCAGAAATAATGGCGAAAATCAGGAATACCAGACCGATGACCGACACTTCACCAATACGCCCCGGACGCAGATAGCGCAGGTAGATTCCCATAAACAGCGCCAGCGGAATGGTGAACGCAACGGTATACGTTCCCCACGGGCTATGAGTCAGGGCTTTCACCACGATCATCGCCAGTACTGCAAGGATAATGACCATGATCATAAAGCAGGCCACCAGCGCGATCACCCCGGCGGTTGGCCCCATCTCTTCTTTGACCAGCTCACCCAGCGAACGACCGTCACGGCGCGTAGAAACAAACAGCACCATGAAATCCTGCACCGCACCGGCGAGAACCACCCCGGCGAGCAGCCAGATCATCCCCGGCAGGTAACCCATTTGCGCCGCCAGTACCGGCCCCACCAGCGGACCTGCTCCGGCAATGGCCGCAAAATGGTGACCGAACAGCACTTTCTTGTCCGTCGGCACATAGTCCAGCCCGTCGTTATGGCGCACCGCTGGCGTCATACGCGTCGGGTCAACCGCCAGCACATTTTTGGCGATATACAGCCCATAAAAACGGTAAGCGATCAGATAGATACAGACCGACGCCACCACAATCCACAGCGCGTTGATCTGTTCCCCACGATTTAAAGCAATGTATCCCAGAGCAAATGCTCCCATTACAGAGAGCACTGTCCAGACGAGGTATTTCCCTGATTTGTTCATAGTTGTTATCCGTGTGCGTGTCCATAGAGATGTTACATTTTGTTTCTATAACATCTTTGTACAATTTAACAACACAGCAACCATGTAAATCGGAGTTGAAACCAATATTTAACTTAACAATGTTAACTCGATCACTCCGTTAACCGAGTTTTCCTGCAATCTCATCTAATTCTGTCGGGTTCATCCCAAAACTGCCGTACCCAGCCGACAAGTGCAGCAACGCCGCCCCTGTTCATCGAAAACGACGATTTCCCAGCTCTGATTTTGCCGACCAAGATGCAGCGGCTGGCAGACGCCGCGAACCTTTCCCTCAGACACCGGGCGATGGTGTGTTGCATTAAGTTCTGTGCCTACCACACACTGTCCGTCGCGGGTCATCATAAATCCGGCCATCGATCCCAGCGTTTCCGCCAGCGCCGCCGACGCGCCGCCATGTAGTAAACCGAACGGCTGATGAGTACGGGTATCAACCGGCATTTCGGCTTCCAGCACATCATCGCCCAGACGGTATACACAATTCCCAGATGCGCCACCATTGTGTTATCGCTGGTGGCGTTCAGTTCGTCGAGCGTTAAATGGCGTTTCCAGATCATGCTTATGCCCCCAGCGTTGAGCCGCCATCGACCACAATATCCTGTAGGGTGATATGCTGGCGAGGTCAGAGGCGAGGAACAAAATCGTGTTGGCGATCTCTTGTGGACGGGCGATTTTCCCCAGCGGAATGCCGAGTTTAAACTGCTCGCCAAAGCCGCGAATACGCTGTTCTTCGGCGTCATCGCTCACCCACAGCGTGCGTTGCATATCGGTGTCGGTGGAGCCCGGCGAAACCACATTACAGCGCACGCCGCTACCCGCCAGTTCCAGCCCGACGCTCAACGCCAGGCTTTTCAGCGCCGCTTTCGATGCGCCATAAGCACTCATGCCAATACGCGGCGTGTGCGCGGCGTCGGACGCCACAGTGACAATCGCCCCGCCCCGCTGACGGCGAAACTGGTTCATGGTTTGCTGGAACAGGTTAAACGCACCGCCGACGTTAACCGCAAAAGTCTGCTGCCAGTCCTCTTTACTGAGCTGATCGGTCGCGCCCATGCGCAAAATTCCCGCCGCATTGACCAGCACGTCCAGTCGCTCCGTTTCAGCTAACAGTCTCTGACATACCTGCGCCACCTGCGCAGCATCGGCAACATCCATCACTTCGGTCGCAAAGGGATATTGCTCCTGAGTGAACGCTTGATCAAAACCTGTAACTTTCGCTCCCGCTTCAACAAACGCCAGCGCCGTGGCGTAGCCGATACCTTTCCCCGCGCCAGTTACCCAGACATTTTTACCGCTGAAATCCATTATTTCACCTCGCGGGAGAGTAGCTTCCACCAGGCGTCGATGGTCGGGTTTTTCGCCAGCATGACAAAGTCGATATCGCCATGCACTTTGCGCCAGCGCGCCGCCAGCGCCATCATGCGCACCGAATCCAGACCGTAGTCGATCAGGTTGTCGTCATCGAACGGTTCATCGGACTCGTCCAGCAACGGCAGGATCACCTCACGCAGCGCCGCTTTGCTGGCGGGGACAGGTGCTGGCAGTAATTCTTCAGTCATCACCACCCGGCCAGACCGTCCGGCCACATATTTCAGCGACATCAAATGCTCGTCACGGCTGAAATCGGCCAGCGCATCCGCCACCATAAACGGTTTAATATCGCGCATAAATGCGTCCGTTGCGGTGGTCATACAGCCAATGTGGCATATACCCCGGTAATAATCAGCTGGTTACGTCCACTCTCTTTGAGCATTTGCTCCAGCGGAGAACGATGAAACGCGCTGTAGCGCCACTTCACCAGCACCGTGTCGTCGGCATCTGGCGTCAGTCGATCCACCACCTTTTGCTGTTCCGGCGAACGGGTCAGGCCCGGCCCCCACATATCATTCAACAGCGCCCGATCTTCATCGCTCTGCTCTTTCGGCTGGGCGGTGTAATAAACCGGGATATTGTGCTGTTTGCAGTAGTCGCGCAGCGCAGCAATATTCGCGATCACCTGCTCCATCATCGGGCAGTTCTCGCCCCAGAAGCTGACAAAATAGTCCTGCATATCATGGATTAACAACGCGGCACGTTGCGGTTCAAAGGCCCAGTCAACTTTATTCTGCGGAATATCGTGAGACTCCGGCAGTACGTAAGCCTGTAATTTTGGAATAGCCATCGTGTTCTCTCCTTCAGGCTGATGCGCGTGACGCCAGCCACTGACGTAATTGTTTTTTATCGACTTTCCCGACCGCCGTCAGCGGAAGTGAATCCACACACTCCACGCGATCCGGTAATTTAAATTCGGCAATACCCTGTTCACGCAGGAAACGACGCACCTGCACCGCGCGCAGCGCTCTTTTACCACCAGATAAGCACAGCTTTTTTCGCCCATCAGCTCATCTTCCATGCTCACCAGTGCGGCATAGATCACCGCCGGATGGCGCAGCAGCAGGTTTTCGATCTCTTCGGCAGCGATCTTCTCGCCGCCACGGTTGATCTGATCTTTCTCGCGCCCCTGCACGGTGATGTAACCCTCTGGATCAATAGAGATCAGATCGCCGGAACAGTAAAAACCGTTGGCATCAAAGGCACTGGCATTGTGCTGCGGACTTTTGTAATAACCGCGGAAGGTGTACGGCCCGCGCGTCATCAGGCGTCCAACTTCCCCTTGCGGCAGTGGATTTCCTTCAGCATCAGCAACCCATACTTCATCGTCCGGACACATTGGGTAACCCTGGGTATGGATAATTTTCTCCGCGCTATCATCAAGTCGGGTGTAGTTCACCAGCCCTTCCGCCATGCCAAACACCTGCTGCAACAGGCAGCCAATCTCAGCGGGAATACGCGCCGCAAGGGTGGCTGAAAGACGTGCGCCGCCGACCTGTAACAGTTTCAGCGAGGCAAGCTGCGCCCGGCTTTCACCTTCGGTCAGCGCCTGCAACCACAGGCTGACTGCCGGTGGCACCAGCGCGGTGACGTTCACCTGATGTTTTTCAATCAATGGGAAGCAAAGCGTGGCGCTGGGATCGGCCGCCAGAACAACCGTTCCTCCGGCAAGAAAGACGCCCAGCGCTCCCGGCGAACTCATGGCGTAGTTATGAGCCGCCGGGATCGCGCACAGGTAGCGTGTCTGTTGTGTGAACTGACAAATCTCGACGCTACGACGCACGCTGTAGTAGTAGTCGTTATGAGTGCGCGGGATCAGTTTCGGTGTGCCGGTGGTGCCGCCGGAAAGCTGGAAATAGGCCACTTCATCAGCAGGTGATGGCGTGGCAGTAAAATCCTCAGCCGGATGGTTAATCGCATCCTGCAAGTTATGCTCACCGCTGTCGTTGTGCAGTTGCACCACGCGAATGGAGGAATGTTCTGTGACGAAGTATTGAGGAAATCATCCCCGCTAAACAGCGCATGTTGGCGATCGGCAATCAGCAATGCGGTTCAATCTGGCTGGCATAGGCGTTCAGTTCACTACGCTGATGGCTGAACAGCGCCAGCACCGGCGCAACGCCCAGTTTCAGCAGCGCGAAAAAGATAATATACAATTCAGCGACGTTACCCAGTTGTACCAGCGCGGTTTCACCAGGTTTAATGCCCTGACGGCGTAAACTACACGCGAGGTTATCCGCCGCCTGATTCAGCTCCCGGTAACTCAACTGTCGCTCGCCGTCGATAACCGCGATGCTGTCACTCGCAGCGTGGCGAGTCAGAATGTCGGTCAGCGGCAAATCCTGCCAGTAGCCTTTTTCCCGATAGCGACGGGCAAACTCTTCCGGCCAGCGGGTGAATGGAATGCTCATCCTCGCTCCTTAATGCAATCCAAAAACGTTCAACATGGTAGAAAGTTTGACGCCTGTTTCGCGCCACTCACCCAACGGTGACGACGCAGGCACAATCCCCGCTCCGGCAAACAGACGCACCTGATTTTCCCGCAGCTTCGCGCAGCGGATGGTCACCACCCATTCGCCGTTACCTTCGCTGTCACACCAACCACAATGCCGCCAAACAGTTCGCGGTCGAATGGCTCCAGTTCAGCAATAACCTGGGTCGCGGCCTGATGCGGGAAACCGCTCAGCGCGGGGGTTGGATGCAGCAGACAGGCCAGAGTCAGTGCGTTTTCTTGCGAATTCGCTTTACCTTCAAAGGGAGTTGCGAGATGCCACAGCGTCGGCGTGGTAATCAATTGTGGAGAGGAGGGAACGTGTAACTCACTACTGCGTTCGCGCAGTACCTCTTTCATCGCCTGAGTCACCAGTTCATGTTCATGGCGATCTTTTTCTGACGCCAGCAGACGATTACCCGCTTCGCGATCGAGCACTTCATCCGGCTGACGACGCGCGGAACCGGCTAACGGAATGGAGCTAAAACGCTCGCCGTCTTTACGTAGCAGCAGTTCCGGGCTGGCCCCCAGCAGGACGCCACCATCAGCCAGCGGGACATGGAAGTTGTAACTAACCGGGTTTTGCGCAATCAACCGTTCCAGCAATACGCCACTATCAATGGCGGCGTCAGTGGTGATATCAATCAATCGTGACAACACCACTTTGTCGACCTGCGGCGTGGCGGTAAGTGCGGCGGCGCGGGCAACCATCTGTTCAAACGTGGTTTGTTCAGGAATTGCCTGGCGTTCCACCACGTTCAGCGACTGGCTGCGGGTAAAACGGCGGCTGAGGTCTGTTTTTCCTGGCGGGAGAACGACTGCCAGGATTCGGGAATATACAGCGACGAAGGCTGACGTGGATCGAAGGGAATCGCCCCGACCATCACCGGATTTTTGATGCCCTGCGCTTTGGCATCGGCAAACAGCGCGGCGAGTTTTTGCTGGAAGGGACTGTCGGGCGAATCCCCGTTCACAGCCGGTTCATCGAAGCGGGCGAAACATCCTGACGTCGTAAAACTGCGGTACGGCGACATAAAGAAAAAGCGATTGGGCGCAAGTGTTGCCATGGTCTGCTGTACTTCCTCAGCCAGTGACGTATCCATATCATCCTCCACAAAATGATAAAGGCTTTAATAATGATTATCATTTATATTTTCGGTCGCTAACCTAAAAGCAAACGCGCACTATGTCAACTCTTGAGGTAACGCAATCTGCAACTCGGGGTTGCATCTGGTTGTGGTTACAATGAAAATGAGAAGCATTATTGATGGATTCGCATAAGCGCAATGTGATGTCCTGCGCCGTTCTGCCCCCTCTCCCTTCCAGGGTGAGGGCTGGGGTGAGGGTTAATGTTCGCACCAGTGCGCTGCTTCCCTCCACCCTACCTCTCCCCAAAGGGGCGAGGGGACGGATTGTGCGCTTTGTCGAATTTGTCATTACGCCCTTAACCTTATTAATAACAGGAAGCTGATTTGTGAGACTCGCCCCGCTCTACCGCAACGCCCTTCTATTAACAGGACTTTTGCTTTCAGGAATAGCCGCAGTTCAGGCCGCTGACTGGCCGCGTCAGATTACTGACAGCCGTGGCACACATACACTGGAAAGCCAGCCGCAGCGTATTGTTCCACCAGCGTCACCCTGACCGGCTCACTGCTGGCGATTGATGCTCCGGTGATCGCCAGCGGCGCGACCACGCCGAATAACCGCGTCGCGGATGACCAGGCTTTTTACGCCAGTGGAGCAAGGTGGCGAAAGAACGCAAACTGCAACGGCTCTATATCGGCGAACCGAGCGCCGAAGCCGTTGCCGCGCAAATGCCGGATCTGATTTTAATTAGCGCAACCGGCGGGGATTCGGCGCTGGCACTGTATGATCAGCTTTCCACCATCGCCCCGACATTAATCATCAATTACGACGACAAAAGCTGGCAGTCGCTGTTAACGCAACTTGGCGAAATTACCGGGCATGAGAAACAAGCGGCAGAGCGGATTGCGCAGTTTGATAAGCAACTGGCGGCGGCGAAAGAGCAAATCAAATTACCGCCGCAGCCGGTCACTGCCATTGTCTATACTGCCGCTGCACACAGTGCCAATCTCTGGACGCCAGAATCAGCACAAGGGCAGATGCTGGAACAACTCGGCTTTACGCTGGCGAAGTTACCCGCAGGGTTAAATGCCAGCCAAAGTCAGGGTAAACGCCATGACATCATTCAGCTTGGTGGGGAAAATCTGGCTGCAGGGTTAAATGGCGAGTCACTATTCCTGTTCGCCGGTGATCAGAAAGATGCCGATGCTATTTATGCTAATCCGCTGCTCGCGCACCTGCCTGCAGTACAAAACAAGCAGGTTTATGCGCTGGGAACCGAGACGTTCCGTCTGGATTACTACAGCGCCATGCAAGTGCTGGATAGGCTTAAGGCGCTGTTTTAAGCATTAACTGTCGGACGCTGTCACCTGCGGCGGCGTCTGGCGAAAATGTCGCAACTCCACCAGCACCAGCAATAACAACACGCCGATAATCAACAAACCAAAACCGCTCGCGCTTGCGGAAGCAACCGGTGTCATCATCGCGCCCAAACCACCCAGCAGCGCCGCGCCTATGGCATCGCCCGTCACGTTTTGTGCCGTCCACAAACCGTTAATCCGCCCTAACATCGCTTCCGGGGTTTGCGTTTGCAGCATTGTATATTGCAGCAACGAACTAACCGCGCTCAGCCAGCCGAACAGCGCCAGACAAACCACGCCTAAAATCCACATCGGCATCAGGCCAAACAGACCAATGGCGAGGAACGATCCCAGCGTGGAGAGCAGCATCAATAACCCTGGTCGCGCACTATGTGCCAGCTTCCCGCTGGTTAACGCACCAATAGCCGCGCCGAGCGGGATCGCCGCGTAGAGAAAACCAATCTGTGCCGCCGACATCTGCCAGTTGTCAGCCAGCGCCGGATACAGTACCCGCACCGCGCTCGCCATCGTCAATAAACCACCCAGCAGCGCAATCCCTCCTACCAGCGGGCTCGCGAGCAGAAAACGAAATCCTGCCAGTAATGATTTCAACGGATGCTCACGCGGCTGCGGTGGCGGTGGCAGTGCCGGAAGGCTTAACAACGGTAGCAAGGTAATAAACGTACCCGCCGCCGCCAGCCCGTAGTTCCAGGCCACGCCGCCAGTCGCCAGCAGTAAACCGCCAATCATGGGCGAAATCACCGACCCCAGACGCACGGTCAACATGGTGATCGCCCCGGCCTGCATTAAGTTTTCACGCCCTACCAGTGCTGGTGTCGCCGCCAATAGCGCCGTAACGCCAAGCGAATGCGAAAAAACCATCCCATAAACCAAGTAAATAGATTGCCAGCAATGACGCTCCGGCAGCAGTGCATTAAGGCACAGTCCAATGAAGCCAATGCACAGGTGCCGCGCGCCAGCAAAATCACTTTTTTGCGCTCATAGCGATCCGCCAGCACACCGCCAACCATCAGGCCAACAAACATCGCGCCGCCCGGTACAGCGCTCACCGAAAGCCCCCAGCTGCCCAGGTAA
>ENA-OQIG01001038-OQIG01001038.1-human-gut-metagenome-genome-assembly--contig:-NODE-1038-length-13404-cov-1.634179_pt1 | contig 13404 bp, 13 predicted proteins | sample MGYA00242576_ERZ504741 | MGnify/ENA primary metagenome ERZ504741 (study PRJEB26092, sample SAMD00036436) | human gut metagenome | host: Homo sapiens | study: EMG produced TPA metagenomics assembly of... | reverse complement strand
CGAAGTCAGTCCGTCGGCAACAACTTCATCCCAGCCTATCAACTTCTTTCCATTGGCAAGGAAGAATTTCTCCATATCACGCACAAACCATGCCTGCAAATCTTCTACCGATTTAAGTCCTTCCGTGCGGATTCGCTTCTGGCAACGGGGGCACTTTTTCCAGTTATTTTTCTCACTTCGTCACCCCCATGTGTACATATTCATAAGGAAAGAGATCGAAAATCTCTTTAAAGACATCCTGACAGAATTCCAGCGTCGTATCCTTTCCCGGACAAATAGGAGAAGAGAATGTTTCTCCCCAGCCGATCAGTCCGTCACAAGCGAGATCCGGGTATTGGGTGATAGCAGCCAGGAAATGTCCCGGCATATCTATTTCCGGAATCACATCAATACCTCTCTGTGCAGCATAATCTACAATTTCTTTAATATCTTCGTGCGTATAGTAACCACCATACAGAGTATCTCCTTCTACAATCCGTATTTTGTTTTCCGGAATCAGGAAGTCGGTATTGTCCTCTTCTACCGCACGCTCCATACAACCACGGTCGTGCTTGTTAAATTTACGCCACGCTCCTTTTTCCGTCAGCAACGGATATTTCTCGATTTCGATCCGCCATCCTGATCATCCGTCAGATGCCAGTGGAACTTATTCAGTTTATATAAGGACATCAGATCCAGCACATGTTTCACTTCATCTTTATTCCAGAAGTGACGGGAAGCATCCAGCATAAAACCACGCCATTCAAAGCGCGGCGAGTCCTCTATTTGCACGGCAGGAATGGAGAAAGTCTGTTTCGTTCCCTGCACTTCTATTCCGGCAGGCAGCAGTTGGTGGAGGCTGGCAATGGCGGAAACGATACCCGAATAATCTCCGGCTTCAACCTGAACAGACTTGGGGGTAGCCTGAAGTTTGTAAGAGCCGGGCTTTCCATTATCCTGCCCTAGCTGGAGATAGATATCCGCCTTATCGGCTTCGGTCACCTCTACAGAAGTAGACACCACATTCCGAAGAATATCCTGCAAATATCCGGCAGCCGGAAATAAGGACTGATCGGAAACGCCGATTTTCATTCCATCCTTTAAGACGAAAGCACCCGACTGTTCCGTCAGACTAACGGGTAGGTAAAATTGCAATCTCCTGCTTCACCGTAGGCGTTGCAAGAGGACAAAATACATGCTGATGCAATCAGTAGAGAAGTACTTTAGTGTTTGAACATAAAGGTTAACTGTTTAATTAAGTTGATTACTTTGACTTTTATTGACTATCTATATATAATACAACTCAAACAGGCAAACTACTAAAAGGGAAAGAAAAGTTTTTAGTGATTTACTACTAATGATGCTCCATCGCTTCCATCAGACTATAAGGATATTCTTCCATTAAAGATTCGGACAATCTCAATAATATTTCTCTATTCCGCCAAATCCGGTTATCATCTTATTCTCTTTCACTTTACAGATAAAGTTGTTTAATCGCTTTTCAAATTCTTCCGGTCGCTTCCTTGCTGCTTCAATGTATGCAATTCGGATACGCTTATATGCGTCGGAAAAATGCCGGTAGTTTCTCCATGCTATTTCATCTTCTTTCAATCTGTCCATTATGTCATTGGGAAAAATAAAAGGGTCAGATAAAACTGTGCGTATTTTATCTTCAAATTCAGGGTGTATCATTTTATTTGCCAATAACCATTTAAGTCTTTCTTTGTTGGCTTGCGAGTATGTACTTTTAGGTTTTCTAGGCGTGAAACGCTGAATTCTATGTTCTTTATCAAGCGGTTTTATCGTACTGTCAATCCATTCGAAACAAAGGGCTTCTTCAACAGCATCGTTGTATGCAATACTTTTTTCACCTGACGATTTAAGAGGAAATACAAACCAAATTTCGTCTTCGGTTTCAAAGTTGTCCATCAGCCACTTTCTCCAGTCTTCCCGATTTTCAAAATACTTTATTTTATTTTCTGTTGCCATAATAGGTCATTCAAACTAATTATTTTACTGCCTTTACATTCGTAATAATGAAGCATTTCGTCCATCTTCTTTTTATCATAATCCGTAATACAATCTGATAAGACTTTGAATCGCTTACTTACAATCGCCAAAAATACTAAAAATCGGTCAGGCAGACATGATTATCGTTGAAATCATCAATGCCAAATCTGTCGCTTATTTATAAAACATCCGGGAAGCAATCGTTTTATCACATTCCCGGATGCATAAAATGTTCTGAAAATAACAGACCGGTATCGTATCAATAACTAATCTTCACTCCGGCAAAGAAACTTCTCGGAAGCGAAGGACCGTAGATATAGTTGGAATCCCGGTTAGCTCCTCTGTCGAAGTCTTTCTGATATGCTTCAAAGATATTCTGAACACCTCCGCTAAGTTGTAAGTCTACCGTTTTATAGAGTTTGAAGTCATACGCTATCTTCACTCCCATATCGAAGAACCGGGGTGTACGGATGGCTTCCGCCTTTCGCTCGGGCATATCGCCCATTGCTACGTTTTCTGCGCTGATGTCCATACGCTGCACAAGCATACTGCCGGTATATGTACCCGAGAGAGCAATGGACAACGGTTTGACGGGAGTATAAGTAGCCGTAAAATAACCGTAGATATCGGGAGTACGGAAGATTTTTCTTTCTGCCGGCGCATCATCGTGCCATTTATGCGGTTCATCGTATCGGCTGCGCTGCAATGTCAGTCCTGCCTGTATTTGAAGCAAAGAAAGATAAGCAATCTTTCCTTCCAGAGTCAATCCCATTACTTTGGCTCCCGGACCATTGCTGCGTATTTTCACCAGCACACCGTCACCACGGTCAAAAGGCCCTCCTAACACGAACACATCAGTCAGCCTCGTATAAAATCCTTCTACTAACAGATTAGTCTGAAAAGCACCAAAGCGGTGATACATATCTGCGGATGCACTGAAGCTCTGCGATTTTTCCTCTTTCAAGTCCTTTGCACGCTCGATCATCGCCACTGTTCCACCTACATTTTCGATATGCATATCTTCGTCAAATGCCTGTGGGGCGCGGAAGCCGGAAGAATAGCTCAAACGCAGATTGATATTATCCGTAGGATTGAAACGCAGGTTGGCACGCGGCTGAAAATAACATCATCCACCATATTGTGCTTATCCAGACGCCCGCCAATCAAAATTCCCCAATGTTTGTTTTTCCATTCGTTCTGTAGAAAAGCACTGTAAACCTTGACCGTCTGGTCCGTATGGCGGTCGTATCCCCACATATTATCTTTCAGCCGGTCACGGTTATATTCGAGTCCCGCTGTCAGGTCGGAAGGCATGAAAAGACATTTGTCGAATGTGTGCACATATTGCACACGCCCATAGCGGTGAGGTCGGTCGTCTTTCCGTATGCTTTCAGAGGATCGTTGCCGGGACCATAATAACTGTCACGATCCGTATTGGCTGCCGAGGCAAAAACACTTAAACGATTCTTTTCATTCGGTGAGAAATAATCGTATTTCAGACTTCCGCCATCTATGGAGTGTTGTAACTGCTCGGCAATATGGGCTTCGTGAGGAGGACGATCCAGCATATCTCCACCACGGCGGAATTCCTGCATATGATGGTATTCAAACGTTAGTTTGGAGTAAGTACTCGTTTTCAGATAAGAACGGAAACCGACCGTCTGATTCTTCAGTTTCGGAAGTTCCGTAAATCCGTCTCCGTCATAATCATATCCCGACCGATGACGGTTCTGCCCGAAGATATACAATCCGGCACGATGATCGTCCGTTACAAGGGAAGCATTCAGCGAGGTGTTGTTATCGAATGCGGAACTGCCACCAATGGAAGTGATCGTATGCGATAACTGACCGGAATTTCGCAGAGGCTCCTTCGTAATGATATTGATCGTTCCCGCAATGGCCGAAGAGCCGAACAATGCCGATCCACCCCCGCGCATGACTTCTACACGTTCGATCATGCTGGCAGGATCTGCTCCAGCCGTATACCCCGGAAAGGGCACTGAACACGGGACGGGAGTCGATGAGTATCTGTGTATAGGGCCGTCCAGCCCATTGATCCGGACTTGCTGAAACCCACAATTCTGACAGTTAGTCTCTACACGGACACCAGGCTGAAAATTCAAGCCCTGTGATAATGTAGAAGAATTAGTGGTTTCAAACAGTTTCAAATCTACTACATTGACCAGAGTCGGTGCCAGACGTCGGGTCGTTTCACTACGGTTGGCAGAGACGACTACTCCGTCCAGAGCAATCGCATCTTCTTCCAGTTCAAAGTTCTCTTCCAGCGTTTTACCTTTTTTCAAGGTCACACTACGGGTAACCGTCTTATACCCTACCGAGCTGACTTCCATCATAAAGTTTCCTTCCGGCAGATTCTTCAGGAAGTAGTGTCCGGTAGCGTCGGTGACGGTTCCTATAGTGGTTCCCTTTAATGCTATGGTAATATAAGGCAGATGCTCACTTGTCTTTTTATCCAATACATGACCAATTATATTCGCATCAGATTTTTTCAATTCCGGATACTCCGGATGTTCAGCCAATGCAGGCAACAAGGCACAACATAGGCTGACCAGGACTAAAAGATATTTCTTCATTGTCGTTAGTCTTTTAATGTTTTAAATCAAAAATAATAAGGATGGGAAGCAACAGCAGTTTCCAAAGAAGACCTGCCTGCTTCTACGTGATGCAGACTAAACGACAGGAGCGCTCTGAGAGAAATGGCGCCCGGACAGGGACGACAATACCGCATACGCTGCGGAGAGGCGAGAAAAATACATAAAAGAGACAGGACAGAAGTCACAAACAAAGGTGTCAAACCATTATCTGTCACCAATGTATGGTCCAATATGTGAATCAGCTGAAACTCTACTGTCGTATGGCTATGTTCGCCACCTTTCTTAAAGGGATGTGAATGAACAATCGTAACCCCGTTTACCACATGGGAGTGAGTAAACAAAGTAATCCCTGCCATGTACGAAATAAACAGTACAGGCAAAAACCACTTCATTATATTCAGGTATATTTGTTTCATTCGTCAGTTTTTGTGCAGCGAAGATAAGGTTTATCTTCTGCGGCAAAGATAGGGATTGTCCGGTTCCGAAACAATCCCCATTTATAAGGATTTATAAGCTAAAAAGATTATTAAACCATTATTAATAGCTAATTTTCACTCCAGCAAAGAAACTTCTCGGCAGTGAAGGGCCATAAATATAGCCCGAATCACGGTCGGCTCCCTTATCAAAGTCATTCTGATAAGCATTGAAGATATTCTGTATTCCGGCATTCACCTGCAAGTTCATCGACTTATAGAGTTTGAAGTCGTATGCCGCCTTCAGAGCGATATCGAAGAAGTCTTCCGTATTGACCGTAATCGGTTTGTCGAGGAATCCGGGAACAGGTTCGTGAGGTATCAGCATCGAACCCGTATAGGTACCGGAAAGGGCGATAGACAACGGTTTGACCGGAGTATAAGTAGCTGTAAAATAGCCGTAAGTATTCGGGGTACGCATCATCTTCTTTACTGCCGGAGCTTCTTTGTTCCACACGTGCGGTTCGCTGTAATGGCTCTGCTGCAAAGTAGCCCCAGCCTGGATCTGGAATTTATTCAGATAAGCCATCTTTCCTTCCAGTGTCAGTCCCATCACACGTGCTCCGGGAGCATTATAGCGTGTACGTGTCAGAATTCCGTCTTTTTACTTCGCCATCAGTCAATGCAAAGACATCCGACAATTTAGTATAGAACCCTTCCACCAAAAAGTTAATCTGGAATGCACCGAAACGGTGGTAAATATCTGCTGAAGCACTTAAGCTCTGTGATCTTTCCTCTTTCAGATCCTTTGCAAGCTCAACCATTGCCACATTTCCACCTACGTTCTCCACATGCAAATCTTCATCAAAAGCCTGCGGTGCACGGAAACCGGAAGAATAGCTCAAACGCAGGTTAATATTTTGGGTAGGATTGAAACGCAGGTTAGCACGCGGCTGAATATAATATGATCAATCAGGTTATGCTTATCCAGACGACCGCCAAGCAAGAATCCCCAATGATCGTTCTTCCATTCATTTTGCAGGAAGCGCTGCCGATATTTACTTTTTGATCTACCGTGCGGTGATATCCCCACATATTGTCTTCCAGCTTATCCTGGTTGAATTCGATTCCGGCAGTCAGGTCCGAAGGCATAAAAATACATTTTCCGAAGCTGTAGACATATTGTGATCCTGCCATCCAGTTCAGGTCGGTAGTGTTTCCGTAAGCATTCAGATCCTGCCCGCCACCATAATAGCTGTCACGATTGATGTGTTGTGCGGATGCAAACACATTAAAACGGTGCTTCTCGTTTGGTGAGAAATAGTCATATTTCAATCCACCGCCATTGATGGAATGTTCTGTCTGTTCGGCCACATTCGCTTCATGAGGCGGACGGTTCAGTAAGTCTCCTCCCTGCGGAATTCTTCCATATGATGATATTCGAAAGTCAGTTTTGAATAAGTAGTCGTTTTCAGGAAGGAACGGAAACCGATTGTCTGGCCATGTATTTTCGGTATTTCAGAATATCCGTCTCCATCATGGTCGTATGCCGAACGGTGGCGGTTCTGACCAAAGATATATAAACCGGCACGCTGATCGTCCGTTACAAGAGAGGCATTCAAAGCAGTATTATTATCGAAAGCGTCTCCATCTCCAATACCGGTAATGGTATGAGACAACATTCCTGAATTGCGAATCGGCTCTTTAGTAATAATATTGATTGTACCGGCAATGGCAGACGACCCGAACAAAGCTGAACCGCCTCCACGCATTACTTCCACACGCTCTATCATGCTGGCAGGAATCTGCTCAATGCCATATACACCCGAAAGTGCACTGAAAATCGGACGGGAATCAAGCAAGATTTGTGTATAAGGACCATCCAAACCGTTAATACGTACTTGCTGGAAACCACAATTCTGACAGTTGGATTCTACGCGTACTCCCGGCTGAAAGCTCAATCCCTGTGCCAGAGTAGTGGAGTTGGTCGTTTCAAACATTTTCATATCGACTACATTCACCAAAGTAGGCGCTAAACGACGGGTGGTCTCGTTACGATTGGCGGAAACAACTACGCCGTCCAAGGCAACCGCATCTTCTTCTATTTCAAAATCTTCTTCCAGCGTACGGCCTTTCTTCAGTGTTACATTGCGTCTTACGGTTTTATAACCTACTGAGCTGACTTCAAGCACGAAGTTACCTTCGGGGAGGTTCTTCAAAAAGTAGTGTCCGGTAGCATCGGTCACAGTACCGATCGTTGTACCTTTCAATGCCACAGTAATATAAGGCAGGTGTTCTTTGGTGTTTTTATCAAGGATATGACCTACGATGTTTGCATCCGATTTACGTAAATCCGGATATTCGGGATGCTCATGGAGAGCAGCTTGTCCTTCGAGGGCAGGCAACAATGCACAGCACAAGCAGACAAGCGAAAAGATGTATTTCTTCATTTTTCGTTTGTTATTCGTTTTCGTTAAGTGATGATGTGAACAAACAGATGAGACTTCCCGCTTTACCATAAAGCAGGATACCATCGGTTCAAATGACGGAAAAACGAAATAGCAGGAGGGGCTCTGAGTGCCACCACCCATGATAGGGAGAATAGTAGTGCGTATGCTGCGTAATACCATGCAACCGCCACAAGAGGAATGGAATAAAAAGAGAGAGAGCAAACACAACAGCCGCACCGTCCGTTGTCAGATGTGACAGGAAATGAACTAATAACAGTTCGACTGTTGAGTGCTTATGTGCCGCCCCTTTCTTGAAAGGATGCGAATGGACGATTGTCACGCCATTGACCACGTGTATGTGAGCAAAGAATGTGATACTTACCAAATACGATACAAACAGTACCGGCAAGAAACAGCGCATGATATTCAATGACAATCGTTTCACCTCATCTTAAATTTTGAGGCGGCAAAGATACAAACTATTATTTTAACAATCAATACCTATATATACTGATTTTCATTAATACACAGCTGAAGATATCACCTGTATAAATAAAATAAGGAATACCATAGCAATCGGATAAACGGTCGCGTATGCCACGCTTGGAATATTACTGTCTACCATCGAATCGGCAGCAGCCAGTCCCGGAGTACTGGTCATACCTCCCGTAATGGTTCCCAGTAGATCAAGTATGTTGATCTTGAATACCAAGCGTCCTACAATTACCGCAACCAGCATCGGTACTACTGTGATAGCTGCACCCACTCCGAACATCAGTAATCCGCTTTCCTGAAAAGTAGCCACAAGGTTCTTTCCGGCAGAGGTTCCGACTTCAGCAAGGAAAAGCAACAGACCTAACTGCCGCAACAGTTGATTGGCGGGGCCGGACATAGACCAAATGATAGGCCTGTCTTACCAACGGCACTCAAAACCAACGCCACCATCAATACTCCTCCGGTCAATCCAGGTGAAAACGACAGTGTATCGGAGAAAGAAATATTCAACTTACCAAATAAGACCCCCAGCACAATACCCATCGCGATGGGGAAGAAATCAGTATCGGAAAGTTTCTTCGCATTGTTTCCCAGTAGGCGGGCTACTCCTTTGATGCCTTCCTTCTCTCCTACCACCATCAGTTTATCACCAAACTTCAAAGCCAAATCCGGTGACGGAGATAAGTCAATACCGCTTCGACGAACACGGGTCACCGTACAACCGAAGTTTTTCTGTAAATTCAGATCACCCAGTTGCTTATTGATCATATCTTTCTTGGTCAATAGTAAGGACTCGATTTCCTGTGTTTTATCCAAAGGAAGTTCACCTTCTTCACGTTCGCCAATTAATACAGACAGCTGATTCAGTGATTCCTCACTGCCTACTGCCTGAATATAGTCTCCTTCGTGCAATACTGTATGCGCGGTGGGGATGGATATTTCATCTTTATGTTTCAGACGGGAAATAACAGCACCTGTCATTGCCCGTGCATTGATCTGCATCAAGCTACGGTTGAATACGCTTGCATTAGTGACACGGTAGATACAAGTGCCCAACTCCGGAAATTGTCCGCGGCGCTCTATTTCAAGGCGACGGGCTTCCTGATCCAAATTTACACGCATGATTTTGGGAAGCAGCTTCACAAACAAAATCACTCCGATTACACCAAACGGATAAGCGATACCGTAAGCAATGGATGCTAACGGAGAGTGGGTACTATCAATTGCTACCGCCAATCCCGGAGTACTGGTCAAAGCTCCTGCAATCAATCCGACTACACTCGGCGTATCAATATCGAACGCATACTTCAAACCTACTGCCGTGAGGCAGGCAGAACAGATAATAAGCATAGTAATGAGAATAAGCGTCTTTCCTTTACTACGAAAAGAGTCGAAGAATCCGGGACCGGCCTGAATACCGATGGTAAAAATGAAGAGCACCAAACCGAAGTTTCCTAATTCTTTAGGAATAATAACACCAAAGTGTCCAAAAAGAAGAGCAATAAAGATCACCGCTGACACATCAAGCGATAGCCCCTTAATCTTAATTCTTCCTAACATAAATCCCAACGCTACTATCAGAAAGAGCGAGAAATAAGAGGAATGCAATAAGTCAGTAAACATGTTTTTTAAAGGTTAGTTAGTTTAAGGGCGCAAAGGTACGGATTTATTTCAATCCTCACAACATTCTGTGCTACAAGTCACTTCCTCGCCCTCTATCTCTAATGTAGCATGATGGATACCTGCTGCTTCAAGCGCCTCCTTTATACGATGTTTTATTTCCTCCATTTTTGCTATATCATCCACTACAACGTGTGCAGTCAAAGCCGTTTCCGTAGTACTGATGGCCCAAATATGCAGATGATGACAGCTTTCTACCCCGGCTGTTCCACTATCAGTTGCTGAATCTGCTGAGTATCGATTCCCACCGGAACACCATCCAGCGATAATCGAAGACTGTCATGAAGTAATCCCCAGGTAGAAACAATAATAATCACAGCGATGCCCAGTCCGATAATCGGATCGATGATGCTCCATCCCGTATACATGATAATAATACCGGAAGCAACTACTCCGACAGAGACCAGTGCGTCAGCTGCCATATGCAGGTAGGCTCCTTTTACATTCAGGTCTTTATCCTTATCCTTCATAAAAAGCCAGGCAGTAAGTGCGTTGACCACCACTCCCACTCCGGCAGTCCAGGCAATGGCGGAACCGTCAACTGATACCGGATGAAACAGCTTGTCTATGCTTTCAGCGATAATTATCCCGACAGCAACCAATAATATGACTGCATTTAGTAAAGAAACGAGGATGGTACTTTTCTTATATCCGTAGGTATAACGACTATTCGGGTGTACTTTCTCCAACCGGAAAGCCAACATAGCAAGAATCAGGCTTGCCACATCTCCCAAATTATGTCCGGCATCAGAGAGCAATCCCAGAGAATCGTAATAAAAACCAACTCCGAACTCGACTATAACGAAAGAGATATTCAGAACGATACCTATTATAAAGGCTTTATTAAGAGACGTTACCCGATGATTATGTTCGTGATGATGAGGTTCCATATTCTAAATAGGTTTATATCATATATTTAGGAAACAGTTATCTAAGAAATTAGTTCACTCTTTTCTCAAACATCAAGAATGCAACAAGAGCGGTGACAGGGCTGTGCTCACCAATAAAGTTTTCATCATAACAAAACAATAAAACCAAATAGCTGGTCCACATGATGAGATTCAGTTCCATGAAAGTTACGATAGAGCACGTGCTCCATAAAAATCATCAATGCATGCTCTAAAGACATAGTAAACAATACAATCAGGAAATAAGTAATCCCTGTCAATACACTTTTCTATTGTAGCCACCTTTCATTCTCTTCTCAATTTCGTATTTTTAATATTTAATTAGTAAATGACTGCAAAAATAAGGACTTATCCTTCCCTATTCAATACCTATATATGATTAAACGCCCATTTTTTTTCATTTCTTTTAGGTATTGTCCCTGCTTATATATCCCCCTAACTTTGCAAACGAAAAATAAATTAATCATTATCTATCAAAATTAAGTATGAAAATATTAACTTATGGATGGTTGCTCTAATGGCACTATCATTCTCATTCACTTTTGTATCTTGCAGTGACGATAACGACGATACCGACAATACAGAGCAAGCAAAAGCCATTGCCGGCACTTACAAAGGTTATTCTATTGGCGAAAGCAGAATGTTCTCTGATTATCTGATGGGCGACGATGCCAGCGCAACAATTACCGCCAATACAGATGGTACCGTCAATCTGGTTTATAAATCAGGATCCGGAGATTTTATCCTGAATAACCTGACAGTTTCTTCCAAATCATTTAAAGGCGAAGGTGAAGTTGCCCTAGCTATGGAAGGAAGTGAACCTGCCAACTACGAATATACACTGGAAGGTAGTGTCAGCGATGCTAAAGTACTAACCCTGAAAGCCAATGTTCCTGTGCCAATGGGTGGCATCGATATCAATTTCATTCAGGCAGAAACTCCGATTGCTTATTACGTAGCCGCTACTTATAAGTATAATACTAATCTTGCTATCAGCGTTATGGGAAGTTCATATGGTTCTACCGAAGATTGTAAAGCAGTCATTAAACGTGCATCCGAAACGACAGTAGATATCACCCTAAACGGTTTTGGCAATTTGACCGGAGGCGGTAATATGAATTTGGGAGACTTCACGATTAGCGGAGTAAACGTTGAAAAAGCAGATGACGGCTACACACTCAGTTTAGGCGCATTTGAATCTGCAGCCGAATCCGCAAGCGGTACTACTCCAATTACAGGTGAAAGTCTGGAAGGTACAGTTACAGCAAATGGTAAAGCTAATATTACGGTAGCCTTCAAACCAGGAGCCATGCCTATGGCAATCACCGCAGTATTCACCGGAAACGTCAAAAAAACTAGTGCACAATAAATAACTAATAGAAAAAATGAGAAGAAAGCAGTAACGCTATTTTCAAAAATATAATGATACTGGGAGCGGCTATGTCGCTCTCAGCTTGTAATGGAATGTTTGAAGGGATTTATGACGATCCCATTGAAGCGGAAATGGAGATTAAAGAAAGTAGCTTTTCACAAATCAATGCTACCGAGTACACTAACTGGGTCTATATCGACCTATCCGAACGTAAAGCAACGACTGTTGAAATCGGAGAGGAACATAAGAGCGAGATACCAGCAAAATGGGACCTTGCCATCCACCGCTACGACATCAAAACCAATGAAGGTGCAGCCTTTCAGACAACTTATACAAGTATTGATGACCTGAAGGCCAGTGGAAAACTTCCCGCCGAAGAAAATTTTGTAAAAGACGAATGGACGACAGATAAAATAGCAATCGATATGTCCGGTATGATGGAAGGAAACATTAAATATACAGAAGACTATCGTAATGATATTTTATCCGGCTGGTTAAACGTAGACACTTCAAGTATGCCTCCTATTTACACCATGTCCAATCAAGTCTATCTGATACAGTTGAAGGATAATACCTATGCGGCCATTCGTTTTACCAACTATACCAATGCCAGAGGCATAAAAGGCTATATCGACTTCGATTTCCTATATCCACTTGATTTCGAAGAAAACAACTAAGAAACCAATTACAAAGAATGAAACCTACATTTATAGCATCAATCTTGATATTCTCCTTTATAGTAACCTGTTCCACATTCGCACAACAATCAACCGAGCACATCAGCGGACGTGTTACTGATACCAATGGTGAACCCCTACCAGGTGCGACCATTTCCATAAAAGGAGAAGAAACAGGAGCCGTCACCAGTGTTGACGGAACCTATACATTACAACTGCCGGGAATCGGTTCATATATCATTACTGCATCTTACATAGGTTATCAAACCGAACAAAAAAGAATAACCACCGAGAAAGGAAAGAAAGTTAACTTCAGCTTATCCGAAGATCAGTTCGACCTCGGAACAGTCGTTGTAACCGGTACCCGTACTCCCAAATTGCTGAAGGACGCTCCCATCATCACCCGGGTTATCACCTCAGACGATATTAAGAAAGTTAATGCCAACAACGTTGCCGACCTGCTGAAAACAGAGTTGCCCGGTATCGAATTTTCCTTCTCTATGGATCAGCAAACCGCTATTAATATGCAAGGCTTCGGCGGTAATTCCGTACTGTTTCTGGTAGATGGCGAACGGCTGGCAGGGGAAACACTGAATAATGTAGACTACGAACGTCTGAATCTCGACAATGTAGAACGCATAGAGATAGTGAAAGGTGCTGCATCTACCCTTTACGGTTCCAGTGCTATCGGAGGAGTAATTAACATCATCACCCGCGAATCGGACGATCCATGGAACTTAAATCTTAATTCACGTTTCTCCGAACACAACGACCAGCGGTGTGGTGGCACTGCAGGATTTAATGC
>ENA-OQIG01001037-OQIG01001037.1-human-gut-metagenome-genome-assembly--contig:-NODE-1037-length-13411-cov-7.615327_pt1 | contig 13411 bp, 11 predicted proteins | sample MGYA00242576_ERZ504741 | MGnify/ENA primary metagenome ERZ504741 (study PRJEB26092, sample SAMD00036436) | human gut metagenome | host: Homo sapiens | study: EMG produced TPA metagenomics assembly of... | reverse complement strand
GTACAGACAGCATGTGCTTAACGCACGAAAGCCTACATACAGAAGTTTTGTCTTCGTATTCATAACTCAAATGTTTAAAAATGAATAAAATAGATCATACTCAGCAAGGCCTTCCCATTAAGAATGGACAGGCCGGCTATGGCAGGCTGTGAATACAGCTTTTATTTTGCGGTAAGTTTGTGTAAATTAGACAGATAGAACGACTGTTGTGTTTCAAAAGACGTTCCTTTTTTGAAACACTGTTTTGGCTCTGTGCACTGAATATAAGAAGAAGAGATAAATAACTGATTATTAGAATAATGTATAAATATTTGCACAGATGAAAAAAGCGTCTTATCTTTGTTGCATCAGACGAACGTCTTTTGAAACATTATCTTCCTTTTGATAAAAGACAATCTACTTCTTACAAGAATCATTTTTTTCCAAATGCTTCATTATTAGTTTTATCCTTTCGTTACATCAGCGGGTAACCGGATTGATAGTCTGCCGGTATTTTTGCCGGATGTTACCATTCTTATATTATTTGTTTCCTGCGTTATATCGCCTCTGTACTATTCTGGCTAACCTTGCATCAACAATCACACATCGTATAACTACTATAAATTTAGAATCAAAATGAACAGAGAGAACAAACCTTTATTCCTATATACCTTTATCACCGTCTTTGGTGGATTGATTGTGGGATTAAATATGGCAGGTATTTCCGGAGCCGTTCCTTTTTTACAGGAACAATTCATGTTGGATGATATGGCTTTGGGATTGGTGGTAAGTATTCTGACCGTAGGTTGCCTTTGCGGTGCTTTGCTGGGAGGAGGTTTTAGCGACCGTTATGGCAGACAGAAAGTCATGTTCTCGTCAGCTGTCTTTTTTATTGTTTCTTCTTTGGGCTGCGCATTATCCGGTAATTTGGTTTCACTGCTGGTTTTTCGCCTGATATGCGGGCTGGGTATCGGAGTGATCTCTGCCGTAGCACCTATTTATATATCTGAAATATCTCCTGCCGGCTGAGGGGAACACTGGTTTCCTACAATCAGTTGGCTATTGTGATAGGAATTCTAATTGCTTACATTGTAGATTATATATTGCTGGACTATGAGCGGAACTGGCGCCTGATGTTGGGATTCCCGTTCTTCTTTAGTGTGGCCTATCTGTTGTTATTGGGTATATTGCCTGAGAGCCCACGTTGGCTTTCGGCTCGTGGAAAAGCAGGTAGAGCCAGGCAGGTGGCCAGTAAACTGAACCTGGAAGCCGGTGAGATGACCGTGTCCGACACAAACACACAAGAAGGTAGAGATAGGATAAAGGTAACTGAATTGTTTAAGGGTAACTTGGCTAAAGTGGTTTTCATAGGTTCTATACTGGCCGCCTTACAGCAAATCACGGGTATTAACGTCATCATCAATTATGCACCTTCCATCTTCGAGATGACAGGTGTTGCCGGGGATATTGCCCTTGTGCAATCTATCCTGGTGGGAGTGGTGAATCTGCTGTTTACCCTGATTGCTGTGTGGCTGGTCGATAAAGTAGGGCGTAAGATTCTGCTTCTTTGCGGAAGTCTGGGGATGGGCATCTCATTGCTGTACCTGGTTTACACTTTCGTCGTTCCGGCAGCCAATGGTATCGGTGCCTTAATAGCCGTGTTATGCTATATCGGATTCTTTGCCGCTTCACTGGCACCTTTGATGTGGGTGGTGACTTCCGAGATTTACCCTTCTCGTATTCGTGGAACAGCTATGTCACTCTCCACCGGAATCAGCTGGTTATGTACTTTTCTCACCGTTCAGTTTTTCCCCTGGATACTGAATAACCTGGGCGGATCGGTTGCTTTCGGAATCTTTGCCGTTTTCAGCATTGCAGCATTCGCATTCATTTTGTTTTGTGTGCCCGAGACCAAGGGCAAGTCACTGGAGGCAATAGAAAAAGAGCTGGGAGTGGATAAAGAGGCTGAGGAGAATGTGAAAGAAGAACATGCTTTCTCGAAAATATAATAAACACAAAATTGGATATAAGTATGAAACAAAGTAAAAGAAATCTATGGTGGTCCGTCTGTGCAGGACTCTTGTTTTGCTCGTGGGGATGTAGTTCCCGGGTGTCGGATAAGCCGGTAACGCTGGAACGTTGTTGGACGAAATGGTATCGGTGGAGGAACAGGCGCTGTATCCGGTTCCCTCTTATACCTGTCGTCAGGAAAGTAGCTACGACCGTGCATCAGTATCACCCGATTCTGCCGGTTGGTTTGCCAATAGTGACGGGTTTGGAATCAAACGGTAGATACGGTGGCAGGCCACATTGAGAAAGTGATGTTCGACGAAGTCGGACCTGGAGCGATCACTCGTATCTGGATTACTACCATTGACAAGCGGGGTACGTGGCGGTTTTATTTTGATGGTTCTGATCAACCGGGCTGGATCATTCCGGCTTATGACCTGATGCGGATCAATGTACCCGGATTGGGAAAGGGAATGTTACAGGCACACCACCAGCTATACGCCCGAGGTAAAGGAGGAAATACCTTGTTCCTGCCTATCCTTATGCCCGTGGATGTAAAGTGACATTCGAAGACGAGCCGGGGGTGAATCCGACTCCCAAGTATTATCACATCAACTTCCGTAAATATCCCGAAGGCACACAGGTAGAGACTTTTTCTAAGGAGGTAGTGGAGAGAGCGGCACAGAAGATTGCCGAAGTAGACAACCGTCTTCTTCAGCCGGTAGCCGGCCGTAAAGGTGAGATCCTCCGGGAGGAGAAGAGTATTCTTCCTTCCGATTCATTGGTCATCCCTCTGCCTGCAGGCGAAAATGCGGTATACGAAGTGAAGTTCAATATTCGTACCGATAATCCTGAACAATATGCCAGTTGATGCGGGAATTGGTGTTCAGTGCCGGGTTTGACGGAAAGCAGACCGTATGGGTACCGTTGAGTGACTTCTCCGGAGGTGGTATGGGTGCCAAGGTAGATAGCTGGTATCTGACATCCGATGGAAAGGAAATATCTCCAGTCGTTGGTTGATGCCTTACCAAAAAGATGGTGTGCTGAAAGTGCTTAACCTCTCTTCCCGGTCGGTTGCTGCTACAATGGAGGTGAATGTAGCTCCATTAAAGTGGAATAAAGATCGTTCGTTGTATTTCTATGCTTCATGGAGACAGGAAAATGGTATCTATATCCACGATAAACCTGAAGAGGCCGACCAATGTGTAGAATGGAACTTTGCTACCCTGAAAGGTAGAGGTGTCTACAAAGGCGATTTACTTTCACTTTATAATCATGCCCCGTTGTGGTATGGTGAAGGTGATGAAAAGATTTGGGTGGACGACGATACTTTCCCATCACATTTCGGTACAGGCACAGAAGATTACTACAATAGTTCATGGGCACCGGTAGTGCCTTTCTATACTCCATTTGGAGGAGCCCCGAGAGCCGATTTGGAAAGCTCTCACGGTTATAATGCTTTCTATCGCACCCGCCATCTGGATGGTATTCCTTTCAATAAGAGCTTTAAGTTCGATATTGAAATGCTGGGATGGAAACGAGGTGAGGCCGATTATGCCACTACTATTTATTGGTATGGCGATCCGGAGGCACAGGTATTTGGAACTTCAGGTATTGAAGAAGCCCGCCGGCAGTTGCTGCCTGCTGTTGAGGCTTCGGCAGACTGAAAAACATATGATAGTATTATTTAAATTTTTAATTAAATCTAATTGGTGAATATGAAACATGAAAGACCTTGCCTTGTGGCCTCCGGAAGTGACTGGCTGCAAGAAGTGTTGAGAAGGCTTTTGGTCTGGGTGGTTGTCTTGTCCTCGGGGACATTGATGGCATACGCGGGCAATCTGGATATCAGCCAGACGAAAGTCATTACGGGTACGGTGACCGAAAAGGAAACAGGTGATCCGTTAATTGGAGTAAACGTTTCGGTAAAAGGTACTTCGAAGGGTACGATTACAAATTTGAATGGCCAGTATTCGGTCGATGTGAATTCCGATAAAGATATTCTGGTATTCTCGTTTATCGGAAAGGCTACACAGGAGAAAGCAGTGAAAGGATTGAGTCAGATTGATGTGGTGATGGCCGATGATGCCACGATGTTGGGCGAAGTAGTGATCCAGACCGGTTATATGACACAGCGTAAAGCTGATCTTACCGGTTCGGTTGCTATGGCCAACACTTCGGATTTGGCTCAGAATCCTTCGACTAATGCATTGAAGTCTTTACAGGGAAAATTGCCGGGTGTATTTATTACTACAGATGGTAGCCCTGGGGGAAATGCTTCGATACAGATTCGCGGACTTACGTCACTGAATGCGCAGCCTAACCCGCTGATCGTACTTGATGGATTGGCAGGAGACTATAACCTGCGTGATATCAACCCGGCGAATATTGAATCGATTCAGGTGCTGAAAGATGCGGCTTCGGCCAGTATTTATGGTTCGAGAGCTGCCGGTGGTGTGATTATCATCGAAACAAAGAAGGGTAAAAAGGGTGAATCGAAGATTAGTTACGAAGGTCGTGTACAGTTCTCTAAATGGGTTAATAAACCCGACCTGTTGAATACCGATGAGTATGGACGTGCCATCTGGCAAGCGTATGCAAACGACGATAAACTTGGTGAAATCAAGCAAAGCGTCCGTTTCTTCGATTATGACTGGAGTTATGACAGCAACGGTTATCCGGTACTTAATTCCGTGAAACCGGTGGAATGGCTGAATACAGCTCAGACTATGCGCTCAGCCGATACTAACTGGATCGATGAAATATCTCGTACCGGAGTATCGCAGAACCATCAGATTTCAGTATCGAGTGGTACTGATAAATCACGTACTTTCTTCAACCTGGGTTATGAAAACACAGAAGGTATTCAGATTGAAACTTTCTGGAAAAAATATTCGGCTCGTTTGAACTCGGAGTATGACTTATTGAATGGTCGTTTGAAAGTAGGTGAAAACCTGGAGTTGAACTATATGAATTATCGTGAAGCCAACCATACACAGCTTGCTGCAAATGAACCCCCTATCATTCCTGTATATACCGAAACCGGTGGTTGGGGTGGTGCTTCTCTCGATGTGGGTATGGATGACTATCGTAATCCGGTGAAAGACCTTATTCTGGGGAAAGACAATGTCAATAAGTTCCTGAAGGTAATTGGTAATACGTATGCCGATTTGATGATTATCAAAGGTTTGAACCTGAGAACATCATTCGGTGTAGATTATCGTGGTTCATATTATCGTGCAGTCGATAAAAAATGGAGTGAAGCAGACGGTTCGGGCCGTGATGAAAAGTTCAACTATGTCCGCAACGATCAGACTCATTTCCTGGAATACCAGTGGACCAACCAGATCAACTATAACGGGCAATTCGGAAAACACTCGATAGGAGCTGTAGTCGGAATGGAATTTACGAAAGCTGAAAGTGAAGCATTCTATGCACGTAAAGACGGTTTGACTCTGGAAGACAGAGACTATGCTTTTTTAAGTTCGGCTACTGGTGACAAGATTACAGAGGCTACCGGTTCGGGTGATGCTTATGCTCTGTTGTCATACTTCGGTAAGTTCAACTATTCGTATGCTTCCAAATATCTGGCATCGGCAACATTACGTTATGATGGTTCTTCCAAGTTCGGTGCTGATAACCGTTGGGCAGTCTTCCCGGCATTTTCTTTGGGATGGAGAATTAAGAATGAACCGTTCCTTGAGAATGTAGATTTTCTTTCGGACCTGAAGCTGAGATTCAGTTGGGGACGTAATGGTAACTCGGCCATTCCTAGCGGATACCTGCAAAGTAGTTATGTAGCCGATTATAACGGAACTTCTTATGCTATGAACGGACAGGAAAGCGGTTCTCTACAGTCTGGTTTCCGTAAATATCTCACCGGTAATTCGACATTGAAATGGGAAACTGTAACACAGACCAACTACGGTATCGATTTTGGTTTCTTCAACCAGAGCCTGGTCGGAACAATCGATTACTTTTATAAGAAGACAACCGATATGCTTTATTTGCCCCCTTATATCGGTGCATTCGGTGAAGGTGGAGATACTTATGTGAATGGTCCGAGTATGGAAAACCGTGGAGTTGAAATCTTGCTGACATACCGGAACAGTCTTCCATCGGGATTTAATTATAGCATTACGGGAAACATCGCGACTTTCAAGAATAAGATTACTGAATTGCCGGACAATGTGAGAAGTGTATATGGTGGAAACGGTATGTTGGATGATATCATCGGACGCCCCCGTAACTCTATATACGGATACGTGGCAGACGGAATCTTCAAGACACAGGAAGAGGTGGACAATTCACCGCAGCAGGCAGGAAAAGGTTTGGGACGCATTCGCTATAAAGACCTTGACGGAGACGGACGTATCACTCAGGACTACGACCGTACATGGATTGGTGTCAGTGACCCGGACTTTACTTATGGTTTGAATCTTCAGGCTTCGTATAAGAACGTAGACTTAGCTCTCTTCTTCCAGGGTGTGCATGGCGGAGATGTTTGGGATTCATGGATTGAATACAGTGACTTCTGGAACATTCAGAATGTGAATAATACCAACCACTTGAAAGGTGTATTTAATGCTTGGTCTCCTCAGAATCCGGACTCTAACATTCCGGCTCTGTCTACTCGTAACACCAATGATGAAAAGCGTACGTCTACGTATTTCCTCAAAGACGGTTCGTACTTGAAGTTGAGAACGATAGAGCTGGGATACACTTTCCCGGAAAGTATGGTGAAGAAAGCCATGATCAGCCGCTTGCGTGCCTATGTTTCGGCTAACAATGTATTCACTATCAAGAAATGGTGGGATAGCAATCGTTTCTCAGGTCCCGATCCTGAAATCCGTGACTTTGGCTATGTCATTCCATTTACCGCTACAGTCGGAGTTAATATAACCTTTTAAATAGAAATAGTATGAAAACCTTTTATAGTTTATTTCTGTCATCAGCCCTTTTGCTTTCCTTATTGGTGACGAGCTGTGCCGACCAATTGAATATTAACCTAAAGGGGTGCTGGCTGATGATTTATTATTAGGAAAGCCCGAACATATTGATGATTTTGTGACTCCATGCTATTCACTGATTCCTTATCTGCCTGGTCGGAAGCTCATGCATGGTGGATGCATGGTTCTATCCGATCGGATGATGCTTACAAAGGCGGATCGGGTGTAAGTGACCAGTCGGCCTGGCACGATATGGAAGTTTTCTCTTCTGTAACTGCCAATGTAGGGAACAATGACGGACCTTGGTTCAAAGGATATGTAGCGATATCCAGATACAACCTGGCACTCTATGCCTTGTCTAAAGTTACTGATGAAAACTATCCGTTGAAAGGTGTACGTACCGGTGAGGTGAAATTCTTGCGCGGAGCTACCTATTTCTTTATGAAGACTCTGTGGAGATACATTCCTTGGGTGGATGAAGAGAACGGAAGAACGGTGGAAGATGTGACTAATATCTCGAACCGCCCCAATGGTACTGATGATACATATTTGTGGGAACACATTGTTGCCGATTTGGAAGAGGCTGTCAGACTGTTGCCTGAAAAACAAGAGGAGATAGGTCGTATCAACAAGAATGCCGCACGTGCAATGGCTGCCAAAGCTTTATTGTTCATGGCGTACAAGCAGGATGCAAGACATCAGGTAGTCGAAGTGGATAAGAAGATTCTGGAACGTGCCTTGGTTTATATCAACGAGATCACTGATCAAGAAGGTGGAAACGTAGGCTTGTGTGAAGACTTTGCCGAAAATTTCTTGCCGGAATATGATAATGCTACCAAAGAAGCAATTTGGGAAATCCAGTATTCTATCAACGACGGAACATCAAGCGGAGGAAATACAAACAATGGTGCAGAATTGAATGCTCCTTCCTGGGAACCTTATTTCCCATGTTGTGACTTCCATAAGATGAGTTTTAATATGGCAAATGCTTCAGAACCGGTACAGACGGATTGCCTTTGTTCGATACGTTTAACGATGCGGAAATGAAAGGAAGATTCAAAGAGTATTTCGATGAAAATAGCTTTGACCCTCGTTTGAGTCATACGGCGGCTATCCCGGGATATCCTTATAAATATAATCCGGATTTGCTGTACGAGGAAAAGGCTTCCAGAAGCCCCGGTGATTATGGTTATTTGAAATCTGTTAAAGAGTTGGTTCCTGCCGGTTGCGATTGTATCATTGTAAACCGTAATTCGATGAATGTGAAGCAAATTCGTTATGCTGAAGTCTTGTTGTGGAAAGCTGAGATCCTGATTCAGTTGGATCGTCACAAAGAAGCTCGTCCTATCATTAATAAGCTGCGTGAACGTGCTAATAACAGTAGAATTCGCTTGTTGATGGCAGATGGTACTCCTTACATGAATTATAAGGTCAGCTTGTATACCGATGAGGCTGCTTGGACCAAAGACTATGCATGGAAAGCATTGATGTTTGAGAATCGTCTTGAAACAGCATGTGAGGGAAGACGCTTCTTCGATCTGCAAAGATGGGGAATCCTGGAGCCTACGATGAATGCTTACTTCAAAAAAGAGAAAACCCGTTTCTCTTGGATGAATAATGCGGTCTTTGTTGCGGGAAGAGATGAATATAAACCTATTCCTCAGCAACAGATGAACTGGGCGAAAGGAAATTATATACAGAATCCGGGTTACTAATAAAAAACAGACGATTATGAAAAGAATATTATACTTTTTTTCTGTGATGCTTTGTATACTTGCCGTCACAGGTTGCCAGGATCGCGATATCATTGATTTTAAAGATGGAGTTTCCTTACCTCCGGTGACCGATTTGAAATCGTCACTGACACCTGATAATGATGCGGTGTTGGAGTGGAAACTACCTTCAGCGATTCCGGAAGAGATACAACGTCCTTTATCCGTTTATGTTCAGGTTTACAAAGGGGCGGTGCTGGAGCATCAGATTTCTTTGGAAGGTGAACCTACTTCGTGGGAATATACACTGAAAGAACCTGAATCCAAATATAGGATTGTGGTTAAGGTCCAGGGGATGTTGAAAGAAAAGCCCTATGGACAATCAGATGAAATATATTCGTTGGGACAAACAGTTTCTATAAATTGATTGAGAGAAAGAGGCAGCGTCGGGACGACGTTGCCTCTCCTCATTTTATGCTTTCTCACACCGGATGATGATTTTTCTTTCATCGTTCAAAGTAGTAGCAAACAGATAGATATCACCTCCGTCGGTTAGTTTCAGTCGTTTCCGTAATTCGGCTACGGATTGTGGAAAATTGCGGGTGGTGATATTCGCTTTATCTAATCCGTTTAAAATATTTTTTAATTCTTTCTTGTTGAGGCTCGAGTAACCGGTTATCCGGAAGATGCGTCCCGGAAACTTTTCTATTCGTTCGTTTGAGGTGTAGAGATGGCTGTTGGCGTGAAGTTTACTCAGATGAAACGAAGAAGCGATGCTGCGGAAAGCACCGGCTTTGAGAATAGAGGCATTGGGTTCATACAGGTAAGTTCCTATTTCGTGGGTGTATGAACACTCGGTGGCTTGTTCTGATTCGCGGGTGAAAACAAAACGTTGTATTTCCTGGTTTGCAAAATTGATGCAGACGATGGGCTGAGACATTGCAGATGGAATCTCCGGAGAATCATCACCGGGCCGGAGTAGTAACAGAAGCTCCTTGCACTCGTTGTTGACTGAGACGATATGGCTTCGGATACGTGCTGCATATCTCGTATAGCCAAGGAAAGATCGAGCATGGGTGAAAGTTTAATCATTACCTGCTTACCCTTTTCGAGTAGTAACTTTTCCAATGTGGCTACGTTGGGTTCACAGTCGGATATGGCTACTGTTTTTCCACCATGTTCATTGCGGCGTGCCGGGTCCAGGAAAATACAGTCTACAGCCGCATCTGTTGTAGATATTCCACTCCGTCGCCATTTTGTACCGAATGTGTTTCAGCCCCAGTAATGGGAAATTGTGCATGGCAAGTTCACAAAGTTCCTCCTGGCGTTCTATGTAGGTGACTGTTTTGAACTGAGTAGCGAGAAAGGCACAATCAATGCCGAATCCGCCGGTCAGATCGACTAACCCTTCTCCATGTACCAGTGAAGCTTTGTAGAGTGCGGTAACTTCCGATGAACATTGCTCTAATGATAGATGGCGCGGATATAAAAGTCCTTCTGTTGCATGCCAACTTGGTATTTTAGAAACGGTAGCTTGCCATCCGGCTATCTGAACGATAGCCAGAGGCATGTCCACTTGAGGATATCTTTTTGCTTGTAATGCCAGGGAGTGTACATCGTCATTGCGATGCTCCCGGATAAACAAGATGGTTTCCGGAGAAAGATACATATCTTACTTTAGTTTATGAGTTTGTACTTCTGTTTGGCTTCGTCTCGGCTGCATAGGTTAAAGTGCCACCATTCACTGGGAAGTGCACGAAATCCTGCACTTTTCATAACTTGTCTTAGTAGAATTCGGTTTTCCCGTTCTTGTTGGGTTATTTTTCCTTCTCTTACTAATTTTGCTTCATTTGTTATGTGTGATGCTGCATCCATATAGTCCACTTCTGTCCCCATGGGTAACGGATGTCCTAGTGAATCGGCTATGCTGATATCTACTGCCAATCCATAATTATGCAGACCTCCACCTCGTGAGGGGTTAGATACATACATATACTTGGAGGTCCCTTTTACCACATCCCACATTTTTTTCTGTACGGACATCGGGCGTGCCGCATCATAAATTATCAGGCGGTAGCTGGGATATTGGGCTTTAAGTAACAGATGTGCTTCTAAAAGAGCTTTAGCTGCGTCCGGGTGAAGATATGCTTCTTTCAAATCAGTATAAAGAAGTTGACCGGTAAAATTGTCCGGAGTGGCGTACATGAGCCGGATAATGAATGTAGAATCAAGTTCGGCGATATTCATCAGACCGATGGAATCCAGATAAAAGGCGGTTTGGCTTTTACTTGTAATTGGTTGCGGTTCCACTGGAGTTACGAGGACAATGGAATCTTTAAATGCAGGGTGGGGCTGTGCTTCCTTATATTGACAGGAAGTAGTAAAAGACAGGAGTAGGATGAAAGCGGTTAAAAGTCCGAGTCGCATATAATTTCTTTTCTGAATATGAATGCAAAAGTATAAAAACATAAGCGCATATTTTATAAGTTATGAGAGATTTTCATTTTGAGGCTTCTGTTAAGGAGGTGTCCAAGCTACTTTAGAATGGTGTGTAGCTTGAATATAACTTTGGGTGGAACTGAATATTGGTGGCTTTCAAAAAAGGATCGGGACTCTCCATGCTAGCTACACAAAATGGCGGACAGTGCCAGTGTACACAGTTTGTTTTCCTAAGGTTAGTTTTTAAGCAATGTCCTTTGGTCTTTAACAGTAAACTCCTCCTGCTTTCACTCCCAACCTTGCTTTTTAAAATCTCCTGCCCCCATACTTGCTTTAATCACAACTATCCCTTTCGGACCGGCACTTATCCCTTTCCCCAGAAAAGTCCCCCTTTTTTCTCTATTTTCTTCATTTTCAATCCTTTTTCCCCTTTTGTTTTTCCTCTTCCTATAACTTGATTTAACCCTCTGTTAAATCAAGCCTTTTGTTTCCAAATAACAAGTCTTTTCGAAGCCAAAGCTTTGTTCTTTCCGCCCCTAAAATAAATGTCTCCCCAACTGCATTAACAATGTTAACGCGGTCTTTCCTTCAATTTTTGTTTGACTCCTGTCTGATTCCCGTTCACTCTCCGTTCAACCCATTCAATTCCCATTCAATCCTTATCAAAATCCCGTCGTATTTTCTACTCCCTATTTTCTCCTCAATTTCCTCCCCAAGACACTTCTCTTTCTCCCTTTCTCGGCAAATGCCCTTTTCCCTCTCCCCGATAAATTTCCCCTATATAATATAATAATGTGTATCTTTCCTTCCCCGGCCTTTTCCTTTTCCATAATCAATTATCAGAACCTTCCTCTCCCTCAGCCCTTTACGTTTTTATTCAAAATATTTTCAAAAAAATCCCCTTTTATATTTGTCTCTTATCTCCTAATGCCTTACTTTTGCATCCGCTTTCCAAGAGACGGACAGCATTTAATTTTGACATGTTGCAACGGCGTAGGACCTGCCTTACAGAATAACAAAAATAATTTTCTTTTTATTTGGATCATTATTATAAAAGTTGTTATCTTTGCAGTCCGATTCGCAGAGCGAGGGCCTTTGTCCGACACTTCTTTCCCTTTCGCACAGAGAGGCTTGGAAATAAAAGACGGGCATTGAAAAAAAAACTTCCCAAAATATTTGGCGGTTTAAAATAAACTCCTTACCTTTGCACCCGCTTTTGAAACGAAGCAGAAATTAAAAAAGAAGAGTTCTTTGAAAAATTGATAAACAATACAAGTAGTACAAGTCAAATTTAGAACCGTCAATACTTATTATATAGGTATGTAAAAATGACCGTCAATAAATTTTCGACATCCTGAACAGAGCTAATATCATCCCTTATGGATATATAACAATACTTTTACAATGAAGAGTTTGATCCTGGCTCAGGATGAACGCTAGCTACAGGCTTAACACATGCAAGTCGAGGGGCATCGGGAAGGAAGCTTGCTTTCTTTGCCGGCGACCGGCGCACGGGTGAGTAACACGTATCCAACCTGCCCTTTACTCGGGGATAGCCTTTCGAAAGAAAGATTAATACCCGATGGCATAATGATTCCGCATGGTTTCATTATTAAAGGATTCCGGTAAAGGATGGGGATGCGTTCCATTAGGTTGTTGGTGAGGTAACGGCTCACCAAGCCTTCGATGGATAGGGGTTCTGAGAGGAAGGTCCCCCACATTGGAACTGAGACACGGTCCAAACTCCTACGGGAGGCAGCAGTGAGGAATATTGGTCAATGGGCGCTAGCCTGAACCAGCCAAGTAGCGTGAAGGATGAAGGCTCTATGGGTCGTAAACTTCTTTTATATAAGAATAAAGTGCAGTATGTATACTGTTTTGTATGTATTATATGAATAAGGATCGGCTAACTCCGTGCCAGCAGCCGCGGTAATACGGAGGATCCGAGCGTTATCCGGATTTATTGGGTTTAAAGGGAGCGTAGGTGGACTGGTAAGTCAGTTGTGAAAGTTTGCGGCTCAACCGTAAAATTGCAGTTGATACTGTCAGTCTTGAGTACAGTAGAGGTGGGCGGAATTCGTGGTGTAGCGGTGAAATGCTTAGATATCACGAAGAACTCCGATTGCGAAGGCAGCTCACTGGACTGCAACTGACACTGATGCTCGAAAGTGTGGGTATCAAACAGGATTAGATACCCTGGTAGTCCACACAGTAAACGATGAATACTCGCTGTTTGCGATATACAGTAAGCGGCCAAGCGAAAGCATTAAGTATTCCACCTGGGGAGTACGCCGGCAACGGTGAAACTCAAAGGAATTGACG
>ENA-OQIG01001036-OQIG01001036.1-human-gut-metagenome-genome-assembly--contig:-NODE-1036-length-13439-cov-2.002855_pt1 | contig 13439 bp, 14 predicted proteins | sample MGYA00242576_ERZ504741 | MGnify/ENA primary metagenome ERZ504741 (study PRJEB26092, sample SAMD00036436) | human gut metagenome | host: Homo sapiens | study: EMG produced TPA metagenomics assembly of... | reverse complement strand
TGCTTGTTTTTGTGAGATGATTTTTTGTCGAGTTGTGCCCAATTTCTGAGGCGTACGCGGTGCGTACGTTGATGAATTCGGGTGCAGCTGGCGGAAATCAGCCGCAAAAGCAAGTGCAGAAAGATTCCGGGAGTACATTACAAAATAAAGGAGAGTTTTTCTTATGGAAATGACATTTCGCTGGTATGGTTCCAAATTTGATACCGTTACCTTAGAGCAGATCCGCCAGATTCCGGGCGTAACCGGAGTCATCACAACCCTGTACGACACTACCCCGGGCGAGGTGTGGACACGCGAAGCGATTCACGCGTTAAAAGAAGAGGTTGAGGCCTCTGGACTTCACATCTCCGGCATCGAGAGCGTCAACATCCACGACGCCATCAAAATCGGCAGCCCGGACCGTGAGCAGTACATCGATAATTATATTGAAACGTTAAAGCACCTCGGCAAGGAAGACATTCACCTTGTCTGCTATAACTTCATGCCGGTCTTCGACTGGACCAGAACAGAACTCGCACGCGTCCGTCCGGACGGCTCGACCGTACTTGCCTACAAACAGTCCGCCGTAGACGCACTTGTTCCGGAAAAAATGTTTGAATCTATCGCAGGTGATGCAAACGGCGCAATTCTTCCTGGCTGGGAGCCGGAGCGCATGGCAAAAGTGAAAGAGCTCTTTGACGCTTACCGCGATGTGGATGATGAGAAACTGTTTGCCAACCTCAAATACTTCCTCGAACGCATCATGCCGGTCTGCAACGAGTACGACATCAAAATGGCATTCACCCGGACGACCCGGCATGGAGTGTCTTCGGTCTTCCGAGAATCATCATTAATAAAGAAAACATTCTGCGCATGATGAAGATGGTCGATGACCCGCACAACGGCGTGACCTTCTGCTCGGGTTCCTACGGAACAAACCTGGAGAACGATCTGCCGGATATGATCCGTTCCTTAAAGGGCCGCATCCACTTCGCTCACGTCCGCAATCTGAAATTCCACAGCCAGCAGGATTTCGAGGAGGCCGCACACCTTTCCTCTGACGGCAGCTTCGATATGTATGAGATCATGAAAGCGCTGTACGACACCGGCTTTGACGGCCCGATCCGCCCGGACCACGGACGTATGATCTGGGGCGAGAAGGCAATGCCGGGCTATGGACTGTATGACCGCGCACTCGGCGCGACTTATTTAAACGGACTCTGGGAAGCTATTGACAAGAGTCACAAACGTGGAATTTAAAGGAGGTTTTTACTGATGTCTCTTAACTTAACAGCTGCCGGACTGGCAGATCAAAAAGCGTGGGAAGCCGCAGGCTATGCGCTTCCATCCTATGACCGCGAAGCAATGATCACCCGCACGAAAGAATCTCCGTGCTGGGTGCATTTCGGAGCCGGAAATATTTTCGGTGCCTTCCAGGCAAATACAGCACAGGAACTGCTGAACAACGGTACCTTTGACCGCGGTGTCATCGTTGCGGAGGGCTTCGATACAGAAATCATCCGTGATATGTACCAGCCGCACGATAATTTAAGCATTCTGGTGACCTTAAAAGCCGATGGTTCTGTCGAGAAAACCATTGTTGGAAGCATCGCAGAATCGCTGGCTGCCGATACGGCGGATTCTCCGGATTTTGCCCGGTTAAAAGAAATCTTTACCAAGGATTCCCTGCAGATGGCGACGTTTACGATCACCGAAAAGGGATATTCCCTGAAAAACGGTGCGGGCGAACTGCTGCCGTCTGTTGCTGCCGATTTTGCTGCCGGACCTTCTTCCGTTACCAGCTATATGGGAAAAGTTGCTTCTCTTTTATATGAAAGATTTCTTGCAGGCGAAAAACCGGTTGCGATGGTCAGCACCGACAACTGCTCCCACAATGGCGAAAAACTTTCCCTTGCCCTGACAGCCTACGCTTCTGCATGGGAAGAAAACAAGCTGGTACAGCCAGGCTTCCTCTCCTATCTGCAGAACCCGGAAAAAGTCAGCTTCCCGTGGACCATGATCGACAAGATCACCCCGCGGCCGGATGCTTCCATCGAAAAGATGCTCGAGGAGGACGGCCTCGCCGATGCACAGCCGATTATCACCTCCCGCCATACTTACGTTGCTCCGTTCGTCAATGCAGAGGAATGCCAGTACCTCGTGGTCGAAGACCATTTCCCGAACGGACGGCCGCCGATGGAAAAGAGCGGATGGATTTTTACCGACCGGGAAACTGTCAACAAAACAGAGCGCATGAAGGTCTGCACCTGCCTGAACCCGCTGCACACCGCACTCGCTGTGTTCGGCTGCCTGCTGGACTATGAACTGATCAGTGAGGAGATGAAAAATCCGGTACTGAAAAAGCTCGTGGAGCGCATCGGATATGTGGAAGGACTTCCGGTTGTCACCGATCCTTGCATTCTCTCTCCGAAGCAGTTTATCGATGAAGTGCTGAACATCCGCATCCCGAATCCGTTTATGCCGGATACGCCGCAGCGAATTGCAACCGATACATCACAGAAGCTGTCGATTCGGTTCGGTGAGACGATCAAATCGTATCTTGCTTCTCCGGAGCTGTCACTCTCGGATCTTCAGGCAATTCCGGCTGTATTTGCGGGATGGCTGCGGTATCTGATGGGCGTGGATGACAACGGCGATGCATTTGATCTGAGCCCGGATCCGCTGCTTGCCACGGTCCGCCCGTATGTGCAGGATCTGAAACTCGGCGCACCGGCTGACCGCGAGACCCTTTCCAAAACTCTGGCTCCGCTGCTCTCCGATGCTTCGATTTTCGGTGTGGATCTGATTTCCGCCGGACTTTCTGACCGTGTGCTGAATGCTTTTGTCTCGATGCTTCAGGGACCTGGCGCTGTGACAGATACGCTTGCTGCGCTGACTGCTCAATTCTAAAAGGGAGGTATTTCCATATGAAACCTTTTATGGACGCTGACTTTCTGCTGCAGACCGATACGGCGAAAACACTGTACCACGAGGCGGCTGAAAATGCCCATTTTGACTATCACAACCATCTGAATCCGCAGGAGATTCTCGAAGACCGCCAGATGGAGAATCTGACACGCGTCTGGCTCGGCGGGGATCATTATAAATGGCGTGCCATGCGTGCGATGGGCTTTTCGGAAGATCTGATCACCGGAAACGCCGATGATTACGACAAATATCTGGCGTTTGCCGAGACGATTGAGAACGCGATCGGCAATCCTTTATACCACTGGACACATCTGGAGCTGCAGCGGTACTTCGACATCACGACACCGCTCTCCCGCGCAGCAGCGAAGGAGATCTGGGATGAGGCGAATGCAAAACTGCAGACGAAGGAGTTTACCGTGCGCAATCTGATTCTGAACCAGCATGTGTCGCATCTGTGCACCACCGACGATCCTGTAGATGATCTGCACTGCCATCTGGCATTACAGAAGGAAGACTTTGCCTGCCGCGTTCTGCCGTCCTTCCGCCCGGACCGCGCCGTTCATCTCGAGAAGCCGGATTTCCCGGAATACGTGGAAAGCTTGCCGCTGCCGCCGGCAGGACGATTGCATCCGCGGAGGATATGGTGCGTGCCCTCTCCTGCCGCCTCGACTTCTTCCTCTCCGCCGGCTGCGTTGTTAGCGACCACAGCCTCGAGGGCTGCTTCTATGTGCCATGCACGGCTGCTGAGCGAATGCCGTATTTGAAAATCGCATGAACGGCGGTGCTCTCACTGAAAAAGAGCTCGGCATGTACAAGGGCTTCCTTCTGACGAACCTCGGATGGCTGTATCACAAGCACAATATCGCCATGCAGCTTCATATCAAAGCGCTCCGCAACAACTCGAAGCGGATGTTCCGTGCACTTGGTGCCGATACCGGTTTTGACAGCATGAACGATTTCGCCTTTGCCCCGATGCTCGGTGCTTTCTTAAACGATATGGACGAGGATGACGCACTGCCGAAAACCGTGCTCTACTCCCTGAACCCGGGCGACAACCCGATGCTTGCAAGCATGGCCGGAAACTTTGCTGCGCCTGGCATCCGCTCAAAAGTGCAGTTCGGTACCGCATGGTGGTTCAACGATCACAAATACGGCATGGAATCCCAGCTTGCGACGCTTTCCAGCATCGGCATGCTCTCCACCTTCATCGGCATGCTGACCGACTCCCGCAGCTTCCTCTCCTTCCCGCGCCACGAATATTTCCGCCGGATTCTCTGCAATCAAATCGGAAACTGGGTGGAAAACGGGGAGTACCCGGCAAACCTGGAGTTTTTGAAAGAGATGGTGGAAAATATCAGCTACAACAATGCGGTTTCGTATTTCCTGTGATTTTCGCATGCCTTATTGACAATTATTCCCACATACCGTACAATAAAAGGGATTACTGATCAACGAAAAGGATTACAGAAACATGGACGACTCAGGCAGTATGCCTCGACGATGCTTTATTTTCATCATTTGATAAACGGAGACATAATCTATCTTTGATTCCGCCAGATTCAAGATAGGTTATGTCTTTTTGTACATTTTTTGCATCGTGTCCCGGATTTCCTAAGAAAGGAAAACAAATGAACAGCGACATTGTGTCACTCATCATCATTCTTATCTGCGTCATGCTCTCAGCCTACTTTTCGGCGACGGAGACTTCTTTCACCTCGCTGAACCGCATCCGCATGAAAAATATGGCAGAAAAAGGCGACAAGCGGGCGGAACTGGTGTTAAAGTTGCTGGAGAACTTTGACAAGCTGCTCTCCACGATTCTCGTCGGCAACAACATCGTCAACATCGGACTCAGCTCCCTTGCCACGGTGCTTTTTATCAAGCTTCTCGGCGGCGACTCCGGTGCGACGGTTTCCACGATCGTAACCACTATCGTGGTCCTGATCTTCGGCGAAGTTTCCCCGAAAAGCATTGCAAAAGAATCCCCGGAGACGATCGCCAAATTTTCCGCACCGTTTCTCCACATTCTGATGATCATGCTGACCCCGGTGACGTTTCTCTTTTCCCAGTGGAAGAAGCTGCTCTCCCGCATCTTCAAATCCTCGGAAAACCACGGCATCACCGATGAGGAACTGATGACCATCGTCGAGGAGGCGACCCAGGAGGGCGACATCGACGACCAGGAAGGCGATCTGATTCAGAATGCAATCGGCTTCATGGAGATGGAGGCCGCAGAGATTTTTACTCCGCGTGTCAACGTCATCGGCATTCCACTCGATGCGACGAAATCCGAGATCGCTAAGACTTTCTCCGACACCGGATTTTCCCGGCTGCCGGTATATGATGATGATATCGACCACATTGTGGGAATTGTGTATCAGAAGGATTTCCACAACCACATTTACCACACCAACAAACCGCTAAGCAGCATCATCCGCCCGGCGCTCTTTGTAACCGAGAATACGAAGGTCGGCCCGCTGCTGAAAAAAATGCAGGCGAAGAAATCGCATATTGCCATTATCATTGATGAATTCGGCGGCACCGACGGTATCATCACCATGGAAGATATCCTCGAAGAGCTCGTCGGCGAAATCTGGGATGAGCATGATGCGGTTGTACAGGAAATCCAGAAAGTTTCCGAAAACGAATACCTCGTGACCGGAACGGCAAGCATCGACAAGGTGTATGAAGAGCTCGATATTGACAAAGAATTTGACGTCTTTACGGTCAGCGGATGGATCATGGGGATCCTCGAGCGCGTGCCAAAGGAAGGCGATCATTTCGTCTCGGATGGCCTAGACGTAACCGTACTGAAAATGGCAGACCGGAGAGTCGACAAGGTACGGATCGTGCGGCTGCCGAAGGATGAAAATGAACAGTAAGTAATTGATACGATTTACACGCAAAAAACGGATCGAACATCTGATTTTAAAGTCAGATACTCGATCCGTTTTTTTGTATCCTCTATTCTTCTTTCAGACCGTCCGCAAGTCCATACACATCATTTTCCCGTCCTTTGCAGCCCTCCCATACAATCGGTTCTGCAAAGGTAAGTTTCAGAATGGTATCAATGCTGTCGCGCTCCGGAATCGGGACGGAGATCGAAAAGGTTCCGTTTTCTTCCGTCAGTTCTGCTTTTCCGCCGGAAATCACTTCCCATTTTTCCATTGTATTCCCCGGAATTTCAAACGTGATCTGATCTTTTTCCCATTCCAGAATATGCACATAAACAATATTGTCGCGGTACGTCGTTCCGCCCCAGCGGTCCGCAATCACAGGGCCGCCGCGCAGGCCGTACAGCGTTTCGCCGTATTTCGAAAGCCATTCTCCGGCCTGGCGCAGGCGTTCTACCTGCTCCTCATCCATTTTTCCCGTTCCGTCCGGGCCGATATTCAACAGATAATTGCCGTCCCGCACGGCGATTGAAACCAGATTCTGAATCAGCTGGCGCAGCGGCAGCACTGGTCTGCCCGGAATATAGCCCCAGGAATCCGCAATACAGTCGTTGCTGTCCCACGGCTTGTCCGTCCGCATCCCGTCGATTCTGCGTTCCCGCACATGGAAATCGCCTTCCCAGCCGCCGCGGTTATTGATCATAATATCCGGCTGCAGCTGTCGAATTTCATTTATCAGTTTCTCCGACTCCCAGAAATAATTGACCCTCATATATTCACTGGTCTGCCAGTCATCTTTCCTGTACCAGCCTCTTTCTCCATTCCAGTCCATTCCTCCAAGTGCAAGCCACTCACCGTCGAACCAGAGCAGATCAATCTTTCCATAATTACTCATCAGCTCCATCAGCTGATCATGGCACTGTTTTTTCAGTGCCTCTGCACTCTCCCAGTAAAGATCCGGCATGAAATATCCTGGAAAGCGCCAGTCGAGAGGAGAATAATAAAAGCCAACTTTCATTCCTTCTTTCCGGCACGCCTCCACATATTCTTTAACAAAATCCCGATGTGCAGCTCCTTTCATTGCGGTAAAATCACTGCATTTCGAATCGAACAGGCAAAAGCATCGTGGTGGCGTGTTGTCAGCACCATGTACTTCATCCCCGCTGCCTTTGCATTTTTGGCCCACTGTTCCGCATCAAAATTTTCTGCAAGAAAGTCATCCTTCAGTGTCTCATACTTCCGCACATCCAGATGCTCATTCATCAGCACCCATTCCCCTTTTCCGAGCATCGAATATACTCCCCAGTGAATAAACATGCCAAACTTCGCATCCCGGAACCATTTCATCTGTTCTTCCGACAGTTTTTCTACCTTTTCCGGTCTGTTAATTTTTTCTTGCCGCCGGAAAGGATTTCATTTCTTCTATTGTTTTCATTTTTTCTCCAAACTCCGCATCTTTTCCCGGTAGTCATGATACAGTTCTTGAATTTACCTTTTCCAATATAGCAATTAATTCTGAATCTGTCATCTCATTCCAGATCATCAGGTGAACGATACGAATGGGCTGAGAAAGAAGCATTTCTCTTACATTTTTCTCTTCTTTCAGACGCTGCGCGAAGATTCCTCCTGCTTTTTCTGTAATTTTACGATACAGCTCTTCAAAAATCTGTTCCCCAGCCTTCGTTTCCAGCAGACGCTCCGTTTTATCCCATCCCTGGATCTGTTTTGGTACTGGAAAAACCGGTGTTACTTCGATCTTCTGTGCTGCACGGATATCCTGTACTGAAAATCCAAGCTCAAGTCCATACATTCCCTGCGGTACCGTCCGCTCATCGACGCGTTCATCGTAGAGTTCAAACAGTTCACGTGAAATGGAAAATACAAACTCTTTTTCTTCTCCCGCCTCCAGTATGATTTTCTGAAATCGCGAAGTTCCCTGGCTGGCCTTGCTTTCCATGCTCTTGGATTTTTCACATAGAGCTGAACGACCTGAGCCCCTTTTCTGTTGCCCGTATTTTTAATTTTTCCACGCAGAACTGTTTTCTCACAATCTGTGATTTTCTCCTGCTCCACGCTGCACTTCTGTAATTTCAAATGTTGTATACGAAAGTCCGAATCCAAACGGAAACTGCACTGGAATTTTTTCGTCTTCGTATCCTCGGTAGCCCATAAACATACCCTCGCGGTACGTCACCTGCTCCGTCTGCTCTGCAAAATTTTCATCCGAGATAATCTGTTCCCGGAACGCCGGAACTGACACAGGCATATGTCCGGACGGATTCACCTCTCCGCTTATCACTTTCACAATCGCTCTTCCAATCCCCTGACCGCCGTAGAAGCATTCCAGAATCGCCTTTACTTCGTCAGCCCACGGCATGGCAACGCTCCGCCGTTCATCACAACCGCAATTACATTCGAATTAACTACAGCAATTTCTTTTAAAGAGCCACCTGGTATTCCGGCAGTTCATACTGCACACGGTCATTTCCTTCTCCTTCAAAACCAAAATCCATAGCAAGGAAAAACAGAACCGCATCTGCATCCGCTGCTGTTTTCACCGCCTCATCCCGGAGTTTTTGCTGCTCCGCTTCACTTCCCGCATTGTTCCTGCGATATCCCATCGCAAACGGTGTATTATCTGCTCCGTTCCATTTTTCTGCACATTCCCAGGCGTCTTCTTTTCCTGCTCCTTCTACTTTTCCGGAGCCCTCCGCCTGAAACAGAGGTTCTCTCGCATATTCTCCAATAACCGCCAGCTTTCTGCCCTGCTGCAGCGGCAGAATATCCTCTTTATTTTTCAGCAGAACGATGGCTTCTTCTGCTGCTGCGCAGACTTTTTCATGATTTTCTTTTAAAATCAGCTCTCGTTCTTCCTCTGTCTTTTTCGTTTTCGGAATCTTCCACTTTCTCGCATTTCGTATGATGCATTCTGCCCGCTCACGGATCACGTGTTCGTCCAGTCTGCCCTGTTTCCACTGCTCCACCATATAAGCAGTGCTTTTTCCATCCGTTCCCGGCATTTCAAGATCCAGTCCTGCCTCTGCCGATTTCACCCGATCGTCCAGTCCGAACCAGTCCGTCATGACCAGTCCGTCAAAGCCCCATTCTTTTCGAAGAATATCGAACAGCCAGCGGTTTTCTGCACAGTATGTTCCATTGATCTTCGAAAGGCTCGTCATGACCGCTGCCGGTTTTCCCTCACGGATTGCAATTTCAAACGCTTTTAAATACAGATCCCGCAGGACATCTTCCTCACAGATTACATTCAGATATTCCCGTTCGGTCTCCTGATTATTTGCAGCAAAGTGCTTGATACATGCGCCGACCTGCTGTGACTGCACGCCGCGGATATAGGCACCTCCCAGTCTTCCTGCAAGAAGCGGATCCTCGGAAAGATATTCCACATTTCTTCCGCAGAGGGGATTCCGTTCCAAATTAACCGCCGGTCCCAGCACCAGATCCACTCCGTACGCAGCCGCCTCTGATCCAATGATTGTTCCTACCTGCTCTGCTACATCCGGGTTCCAGGATGCCGCTACTGCTACTCCCGCCGGCAGACAGGTCGCCGGTTCACTTCGATTAATGCCAAGAGAATCCTTATCCTTTTTCTGATAGCGAAGCCCCATCGGTCCATCGCTCATTTCCAGGGATGGAATATCGTATTCCGGCAGTGCTTTTGTATTCATAAACTGATCGCCGCAGAGAAGCGAAATCAGTTTTTCTGTTTCCATCTCTTTTATTTTCATTTGCTTTCCCCCATTTTTTTTCAGCCTTTTACAGCTCCAATAGAAATTCCTTTTACAAAATATTTCTGTACGAATGGGAATACGATCAGAATCGGAAGCAGTCCGACGATGGCGATTGCCATACGCACGGTCTCCTGCGGGATTCCCCCTCCTACGCTGGCCAGGTTGATATTACTGTTCGCATTTTTGGAAAGAAATTCGATGTTTTTAATCATATTATTCAAAAGCTGCTGAATGCTGAATTTGTTAGTATCTGTAATATAGTATAATCCATTCGTCCAGTCATTCCAATAACCAAGTCCGGCAAATAATCCGACCGTTGCAATGATCGGTTTACACATAGGAAGAACTACTTTGCGGAATACCTGAAACTCTGTTGCACCATCAATTTTGGCAGCCTCACTTAATGCCGCCGGTACATTTGACTGAATATACGTTCTTGTCAGAATCACATTAAAAGCACTCATCAGCAGACCCGGTATAATTAATGCCGGAATCGTATTTTTCATGTGCAGGTAGCGGGTATACATAATATAGGTCGGTACCAGTCCACCATTAAACAGCATCGTGAAAAACAGATAAAATGCAAGAAATGTTTTTCCAGGAAATTTCTCATGTGCCAGTACATACGCATACAAAAGTGTCATCATCACGCCAATCGTTGTTCCAATCGCGGTTACCAGAATGGTGATTCCATATGCATGGAAAACCTGTGCCCTCTCGTTCCAAATGTACCTGTATGCTTCCAGACTCAGTTCTTTTGGGAAGAAAGAATATCCATGCAGCACAATCTCATTGTTGCTTGTAAACGATGCAACCACCAGAAGCACCAGCGGAATCACCATAATCAGTGAAATCAGTGCCAGAACTACCGTGATCATTCTCTGATAACGCCGTTCCTGTTTTCCTACCATAATTTTGTCCTCTTTTCTGTCAGAACAGTGCATTCTCACTGCTGTAACGTTTTGTAAGCCAGTTTGCAATCATGACAAGTGCAAATCCCATCAGCGACTGATATACACATGCTGCCGATGACATACTGATGTCACCCAGCTCAATCAGTCCTCTATATACGTAAGTATCAATCGTGTTGGTTGCATTGATCAGCGCTCCCGAGTTCATTGGTACCTGATAAAACAGACCAAAATCAGAATAGAAAATTCTTCCGATGGACAGCAGTGTCATTGTGATTACTGTAGATTTCAGCAGTGGAAGGGTAATACATTTGATTTTATGCCATCTTGTTGCTCCGTCAATCTCAGCTGCCTCATACATTCCCTGGTCAATTCCAAGAATCGCTGCCAGATAAATAATGGATGAATATCCGGCTCCCTTCCAGCAGTTTACAAAAATCAGGATGAATGGCCAGTATTTTGACTCGGTATAAAATGAGATATTTTCTTTTCCAAGAGAAGTCAGCAGTCCATTAACAAAGCCAGTACGTCCGCTTAAGAACGCATATACCAGATAGCTGACAATGATAATCGAAATCAAAGATGGAATCAGAACAGCAGACTGAAAAATTTTCACTTTTGTCTTGCTTCTTAATTCACTCAGTAAAATTGCAATCAGAATAGATACCGTCGTATTAACGACAATAAATGCAAAATTGTATAATAATGTGTTTCTTGTAATCAGTGCTGCATCCGGTGTTTTAAACAGATATTTAAAGTTGGAAAGCCCCGCCCAGTCACTGTGCAAAATTCCTTTTGCAAAATTCAAATGTTTAAAAGCAATGATGATACCGGTCATCGGCACATAGTTATTAATTAAAAGATATAAAAATCCCGGCGCTACCATTATATATAATGGAAATGCTCTTTTTATATTTTTCCATGTTTTCTTTTTTCCCATAGGAATCCCTCTTTTTCTGTCTCAAAAGCCAGGGCCGGCCGATTCTCATCGTCCGACCCTGTCTGCCTTGTTTATTTATTTGCAAGCCATTCGTCTACCTGTTTCTGCATATCTTCGATAATATTGTCGATACCTGCTGATTTCAGTTCTTCATTGAACTGCGGCAGTGTCGTACTTGGATCTGCATCGCCGTTTTCGATGATTGCTTTATATTTATCTGTTACGTTTGTAATTGCTGTAATTTCATTTTTTACATTTGTCGTGTCATAAATGAATCCATATAGCGGAGATTCCTGTGCAGTATCATTGTATTCCGTAAATTTCTCATATACATTTTCCGGATCAGTTTCCCATGCATAGCCAACAGAACCATTACCACAGAGCACAGCTCGTTGCCCAGCCTACCGAATCAGAAGTTACTCCATCTGGATAAGATGCAATTCCATCCGATACAACATAATCTTTGCCTTCAATTCCATATCGGAACAGATTCTGGAAGTCGGAGTCTGAGTACAGCAGATTCAGGACTGCAAGAGCTTTTTTCGGGTTCTCGCACTGTGCCGGAATTACCCACTGGCAGAAGTTAACAGAGGAAGTACTGATAGTGCTTCTTCCAATCGGAATCGAAACGATTTCTTTACCGGAGTTCATTGTTTCCTGTGTTGCAGTTCCCGGATGCTGGTTTCCATAATAGCTGAACGCTGTATTAGCACGGAACAGATCCTGACGGGTTGTTGTATTCGTTGTAGAATCTGGCATAAAATAGCCTTTCTGGTTCCAGTCATATGCTTTTTCAGCCATCTCTTTGTACTTTTCTGTGTCATACGTATTAATAACGGTGATTCCATCGGATGCATCATCATCGATATCAACGCCGACACCTGAAGTTACAACATCAAACTCTCCTTTTACATAGTTCAGGAAACATCCATTGTTCAGATCCGACGGAATCATCGGATAAAGTTCCGGATGTACTTCCTGGCATTTTTTCAGTACTTCCTCGATATCATCAAAGTTTTTGATATCTTCCGCTTTATATCCAAGCTCTTCCAGAATGTCTGCTCGGCACATAAATCCTGCCTGGGATGCAAGGTCACGATACGTCGCAGTCCATACAGATCACCGTCGAAATAGCATGCTTCAATATAACGCTCCATTGCACTGTATGCATCCGGTGCATACGTCTCTACCAGATCATTGATTGGATAGAGCTGTCCTCTCTGTCCATCTTCACGAATATTGGACATCAGAAATACCATATCCAGTTTTTCACCGCTCGAAAGCATCAGGTTCGTCTGGTCGTTATAAGCACCCCATTCAATAATCTGAAGTTTTACTTTTGCATCTACCTTTTCTCCGATGATCTCATTCATTGCATCCTCTACGGCCTGCATATCTGCCGGTGATGCATTAGATCCTGGCCATACCATCAGAAGTTCTTCTATTTTTCCATCCTTCAGATCGGATGTACTATCTCCTGCTTCACTTTGGTTCGATGCTGTTGTCTGCGCAGAATCTGCCTTTGTGCTGTCCGAACTCTTGCTGTCCCCACATCCTGCAAGAAGTGATGCGGTCATTGCCGCCATCAAAACTGCTGCTGCCATTTTCTTTCTCATTTGTGTTACCTCCGTGTTTTTTGATGGTTTTATCTTACCGCACTTCCACTTCTCTCTCAATTTCAATCCCGACCCGTTTTATAACAAAAACGACTTATCCTTTTGCTTTTGCCGCACGATATTCCAATGGTGTACGTTCGGTCTGTTTTTTAAATATTTTAGAAAAATAGGCCGGCGAATCATAGCCTGTCCGAATACTGATTTCAGAAATCGACAGCGTCGTCTCCCGCAGCATTTTCTTTGCCATCAAAATTCGATAATGCTGTACATACTCCATCAGTGTATATCCTGTCTGTTTCTTAAACTCCCGGTTGATATGATCCTGGTTCAGATGCACCAATTCTTCAATCTTCTTTCGTGTAATCACTTCACTGTAATGGCTTTCCAGATACTTTTTAATCGTATTGACCGCATCTGCTATC
>ENA-OQIG01001034-OQIG01001034.1-human-gut-metagenome-genome-assembly--contig:-NODE-1034-length-13469-cov-1.705067_pt1 | contig 13469 bp, 12 predicted proteins | sample MGYA00242576_ERZ504741 | MGnify/ENA primary metagenome ERZ504741 (study PRJEB26092, sample SAMD00036436) | human gut metagenome | host: Homo sapiens | study: EMG produced TPA metagenomics assembly of... | reverse complement strand
CCACCATCCCCGGGCGCCACAAGGAAGTGCCTACCAGCGAAAGCGAAAAAGGACTGAACCATCGTATGTACTATGTCACAACGAAGGATTTTCGTACTTTCTCAAAGACGAAGATGTTTTTCAATCCCGATTTCAGTGTGATCGACGCGGCTATCGTGAAAGATCCGACACAGGGGGATCTGATCATGATCGTCAAGAACGAGAACTCCAATCCTCCGGAGAAAAACCTGCGTGTGACACGCACGAAGAATATTGCCAAAGGTTTTCCGACAAAGGTATCCGCCCCGATTACGGGAAAATATTGGGCGGAAGGACCGGCACCTCTTTTTGTGGGTGATGCGCTTTATGTGTATTTTGATAAGTATCGTGATCATCGTTACGGAGCTGTCCGTTCGCTGGATCATGGTGAAACGTGGGAAGATGTATCCGATCAGGTTTCGTTTCCGAAGGGAATCCGCCACGGGACTGCCTTTGCGGTAGATGCTTCCGTCGTAGAGTCTCTGGTAGATGACCGGAAGCATCAATCTGTAAAAGCACAAACTTCTTCCTGGTTCAACGATAAGGAACTGACATTGACAGGAGTTTATTATTATCCGAACACTGGGATGAAAGTCAGTGGGAACGTGATTTCAAGAGGATGCATGAACTGGGATTTGAGTTTACTCACTTTGCGGAGTTTGCATGGGCGCAGCTGGAGCCGGAAGAAGGACGATACGATTTTGCCTGGCTGGATAAAGCAGTAGCTCTTGCTGCCAAATATGATCTGAAAGTCATTATGTGTACTTCGACTGCCACACCCCCGGTGTGGATGAGCCGGAAGTATCCCGAAATCCTGTTGAAGAATGAAGATGGTACGGTTCTCGATCACGGTGCCCGCCAGCATGCCTCATTTGCTTCGCCGCTCTATCGGGAATTATCGTATAAGATGATCGAGAAACTGGCACAGCATTATGGCAATGATTCCCGTATTGTCGGATGGCAACTCGACAATGAACCTGCCGTACAGTTCGACTATAATCCGAAAGCGGAACAGGCTTTCCGTGATTATCTCCGTGCAAAATACAATCACAACATTCAGTTGCTGAACGACGCGTGGGGAACCGCTTTCTGGAGTGAGGCTTATTCGTCTTTTGATGAAATCACTCTTCCTAAGCGTGTCCAGATGTTTATGAATCATCATCAGATTCTGGATTATCGTCGTTTTGCCGCTGCGCAGACCAATGATTTTCTGAATGAACAATGTCTGCTGATCAGAAAATATGCAAAGAACCAGTGGATTACTACCAACTATATCCCCAACTATGATGAAGGACATATCGGCGGTAGTCCTGCACTCGATTTCCAGAGTTATACACGCTATATGGTGTATGGCGATAACGAAGGTATCGGACGCCGTGGATATCGGGTAGGAAATCCGTTGCGTATTGCATGGGCGAATGACTTCTTCCGTCCTATACAGGTACGTATGGCGTGATGGAGTTGCAACCGGGACAAGTGAATTGGGGGAGCATTAATCCGCAACCGCTTCCGGGAGCTGTCCGTCTGTGGATGTGGAGTGTATTTGCCGGTGGAAGCGATTTTATCTGTACGTATCGCTATCGCCAGCCGCTGTACGGCACAGAGCAGTATCATTATGGGATAGTAGGAACGGACGGCGTAACCGTCACTCCCGGCGGAAGGGAATATGAAACCTTTATAAAAGAGATAAGAGAACTCCGGAAACATTATGCTCCGCGCGAAACGAAGCCTGCCGACTATCTGGCACGTCGTACCGCTATCCTTTTCAACCACGAGAATTCCTGGAGCATCGAGCGGCAGAAACAGAACCGTACATGGGATACTTTTGCACATATAGAGAAGTATTACCGGACTTTGAAGTCATTTGGTGCTCCCGTTGATTTTGTCTCCGAACAGAAGGAGTTGACGGAGTATCCTGTGGTGATAGCTCCTGCTTACCAACTGGCTGATAAGGAATTAGTAAATAAATGGATTGCCTATGTGAAAAATGGTGGTAATCTTGTGTTGACCTGCCGTACAGCACAGAAAGACCGTTATGGCCGTTTGCCGGAAGCTCCTTTCGGTTCTATGATCACACCTCTGACGGGAAATGAAATGAACTTTTATGATCTGCTGTTACCGGAAGATCCGGGTACTGTTGTCATGAATGGAAAGCAATATGAGTGGAATACATGGGGAGAAATACTGATTCCCGCATCTGATTCGCAGGTTTGGGCGACGTATGCCAATGAATTCTATGAAGGTGGTCCTGCTGTCACGTTCCGAAAACTGGGTAAAGGCACTGTTACATATGTCGGAGTTGACAGCCACAATGGTGCGTTGGAAAAGGATATCTTAAAGAAATTATATGCACAGCTACAGATTCCTGTGATGGATTTGCCTTATGGAATAACGGTGGAATACCGGAACGGGCTGGGGATTGTACTGAATTATTCAGATCGTTCTTATACATTCGACATACCGGAGGGAAGTAAGGTGCTGGTAGGAACTGAAGAGATCCCAACCGCAGGAGTACTGGTGTTTTCAATGTAAGGTATTGATTAATAATAGATAAGTGTAAAAAGATAAATAGGTGATGAAACAAATTGTAGGATTAGTATTGATTTTGTGTTGTACACAATGGTGGCTCAGGAGGTTTTTCCTGATGGCAAGGCAATCCCTGAATGGTTCAGGGAAAACAAGGAAGTGAATGTGAATGCTTTAGGAAAGAAATATAGCATAACCGATTATGGAGTAGCGAACGACAGTACGGTGGTGCAGACAAAGAAGATACAGGAAGTAATTGATCTGGCTGCCCGGAATGGGGGTGGAGTTATAGTTATTCCCAAAGGTACTTTCTTAAGCGGATCACTTTTCTTTAAAAACAATACTCATTTACATCTGGAAGAAGATGCAGTATTAAAGGGAAGCGATGATATTAGTCATTTTCCGGTGAAAATGACCCGTATGGAGGGACAGACTTTAAAATACTTCATGGCTTTGGTAAATGCAGACGGACTGGATGGATTTACAATTTCCGGAAAGGGAACATTGAATGGAAACGGGCTTCGGTACTGGAAGTCATTTTGGTTACGGCGTTCTATAAATCCGGATTGCACCAATATGGAAGAAATGCGTCCTCGCATTATTTATTTGTCCAACTGTAAGAATACTCAGATTGAGGGAATCAGAATTATGAATTCTCCTTTCTGGAGCACTCATTTCTATAAATGCAGTTTTTTGAAGTTGTTGAATCTTCGCATTACTTCACCTGCCAGTCCCGTAAAAGCTCCTAGTACGGATGCAGTGGACCTTGATGTTTGTAATAATGTGCTGATAAAGAATTGTTATATGTCTGTCAATGATGATGCGGTAGCGCTGAAAGGGGGAAAAGGACCTTGGGCAGATAAAGATGCCAATAATGGAGAAAACTATGATATTATTATTGAAGACTGTACCTACGGATTCTGTCATAGCGCCTTTACTTGTGGTAGTGAGTCTATCCTTAGCCGGAATGTGATTGTCCGCCGTTGTAAGGTAGATAGAGCACGTGCTCTTCTAACTCTAAAGATGCGCTCGGATACACCGCAAAAATATGAGTATATTCTGGTAGAGGATATAACAGGGAATGTACAGAATTGTCTGAATATAGCTCCTTGGACGCAGTTTTACGATTTGAAAGATCGTAAAGATACTCCCCTTTCTTATTCTAATAACATTACGATGCGTAATATAGACATTGATTGTAATGTATTCTTTAATGTTAAGAAGTCTGATCAATATAAGTTGTCTGATTTCTGTTTTGAGAATCTCACAGTGCGGGCTAAGAAAGGAAAAGTGGATCAGAGTGTAATAGATTCATTTACGATGAATAATGTGAAGATAAACCAATAAAACGACAGAATGATGAAGACATTTTCACTCTTTATCTTAAGTTTATTAATCAGTATTGGCTATTTGTCGGGAGCAGACTGGAATGTGCAAATAGCCAGATATACAGGATAAAGCTTGTGCTATCAGCTATACTTTTGACGATGGCCTGGCAGAACACTATACACTTCTTGTTCCCCAACTGGAAAAGAGAGGTTTTCGGGGAACATTCTGGGTCTGTGGTTCTAATATAAATAAGGATAACGAGAACATTACCGACACTACAAGAATGACTTGGCCTCAACTTAAGGAAATGGCTGATAATGGGCATGAGATATCCAATCATGGCTGGGCGCATAAAAACTTCGCACGTTTTCCTATCGAAGAGATAAAAGAGGATATTTTTAAGAATGATAGTGCTATCTTTGCAAATACAGGTGTAATGCCCCGTACTTTCTGCTATCCCAATAATAATAAAAAAGCGGAAGGACGGAGAATTGCCGTACAGAATCGTGTGGGGACGAGAACTCACCAGCGTTCGATTGGGAGTAAATCGACTCTGAAGGATTTGGAAAAATGGGTGAATACTTGATTGAAACCAATGACTGGGGAGTAGGAATGACACATGGTTTAACCTATGGCTATGATGCTTTCCGCAATCCTCAACGTTTGTGGGATCATCTGGATCAAGTAAAAGCGAGAGAGAATGAAATATGGGTAGGAACATTCCGTGAAGTGGTTTCTTATATCAAGGAAAGGGAGGAAACTAAACTGGAAGTTGTGAATAAAAAGAATACCTTGTTGATTACTCCGGAACTTAAGTTGGATCAGGAACTGTTCGTTGAACCGTTGACAATGGTGATTACCGGTAAGGAAATAAAGAAAGTGACTGTGAAACAAGGAAAAAGAAGATTGCCGGTACAGATCACTGACGATAAAGTTCTTTTCGATTTCGACCCGTATGGCGGTATGATTAAGGTGACACTGAAAATTCAAAAATAAAATTGATTGGACAAATTTTAATATGAGATGATAATGAAACAGAACTTTTTAAAATGGATGGTATGTATGTGTTTCGGGCTATTGTCTGTTGCTACGGTAATGGCGGGCGGTAATTATAAAACTGTCAAAGTAAAAGCTCCTTTTCCGATGCAACCGATTAAAGTCTTTATTTATCCGGACCGGGATTTTAAGATTACGGATTTTGGTGCTGTGCCGGGTGGAGAAGTTGATAATACCAAAGCGATCGCTGCTGCTATTGACGCATGTAATAAAGCGGGCGGTGGACGTGTGGTTGTTCCGGCAGGCATTTGGCTGACGGGACCCGTACACTTTAAAAGCAATATAAACCTCTGTTTAGAAGAAGATGCTGTATTGAGTTTTACAGATAATCCGGAAGACTATCTACCGGCGGTAATGACCTCATGGGAGGGATTGGAGTGCTATAATTACTCACCGCTACTGTATGCATTTGAATGTGAAAATGTGGCAATCAGCGGTAAGGTACATTACAGCCGAAGATGGGAACATGGAAAGTATGGTTTAAACGTCCTGCACCCCATCTGCAAGCTTTGAAGGAATTGTATACCAAAGCTTCGACCAATGTACCTGTTATAGAACGCCAGATGGCTATCGGTGAAAATCATTTGCGTCCGCATTTGATACATTTCAATCGCTGTAAGAATGTGATGCTGGATGGATTTAAAATACGTGAGAGTCCGTTTTGGACCATTCACCTCTATATGTGTGACGGAGGGATCGTCCGTAATTTGGATGTGCGGGCACATGGACACAATAATGATGGTATTGACTTTGAAATGAGTCGTAACTTTCTGGTCGAAGACTGTTCTTTTGACCAGGGAGACGATGCTGTTGTAATCAAAGCCGGTCGTAATCAGGACGCATGGAGGTTGAATACACCTTGCGAGAATATAGTTATCCGTAACTGCCGGATATTGAAAGGACATACCTTACTGGGCATCGGCAGTGAGATCTCCGGTGGTATACGGAATATCTATATGCATGACTGTACAGCACCCAATTCTGTGATGCGTCTTTTCTTTGTGAAGACAAATCATCGTAGGGGAGGATTTATTGAGAATATCTATATGAAAAATGTAGCATCCGGAACAGCCCAGCGGGTACTTGAAATAGATACGGAGGTGCTTTATCAGTGGAAGGACTTAGTCCCGACTTATGAAAAGCGAATCACTCGTATCGATGGCATCTATATGGATAAAGTAACTTGTGAATCGGCAGACGCTGTATATGAACTGAAAGGAAATGCTGAACTTCCTGTGAAAAATGTGCGGATAAAGGATGTAAAGGTCGGTTCGGTTAAGAAGTTTGTGAAGAAAGTAAGTAATGTTGAAAATGTGGTAGAAAAGAATGTAACTTATTCACAGAAAGATTAAAAGTAAATAGAGAATATAAATTCCCCGAATTAAGTTTCTTCATTAATTAGGTAATTTTTGAAACTTGATTCGGGGAATTTATATTACATTTTTTTGTCAGCTATATATAGCGTACATTAATTGTTTACCGGAAGTCAAACATCAGATTCAGATGTAGCCCTTCATCTCCCGATTTGATTCGGATATTTCCCGGTTGACTGTTAGGACCTTGTTGCTCGATCGGCTTGAACGAGCAGATAGCCGGAATATCGAGCAAGAATGAAAGATCACCTTCAGGGAATGCAGGCATGGTATCTTTTATCCGTCCTGCCGGTTCTTCTGGAGTGAATACCCGGAAGAAAGTACCGTCATTACGCGAATAAACGGTAAATGAAGTCTTCTCGCCTCCAGTGTAGCCCAATAGAGGTTGGCATGGTAGCCCTTGAACTCCGGATATATCAGATTCTCAAAACTTTCTCCGGTAATGGTGTTGTTATAATCTTTGTGCCAGATACCGTAGTTCGTTCCTGGTATTTCGGTTTTCCATACCTGTATGCCCGCGTCCCATCCATTTCATACCCGAACAGTTTTGTTCCGGATAAGAGAAGCTAAGTCCGAGATTGAAAACCTGTGCATCCATGAAAGCATCGTCGAAGCCACCGCCACCGGAACCGCGATTTAATAAGATTGCATCCATATAGAGCAAACCTTCGTTTGTCAGACGCCAGACAATGGAATCTGCCGCACCTTTATATTTGGCACAATAAATGGCGCCGTCGGCGGAATGACGAGTATAGCTGAGCGAAGGTTCATATCGCATCTTCATACCTATTGCTACCGGACCATCTTTGAATGGAACCTCAGTCTCACCGGATTTAATGTGACGGATCATACCGGTCGCCGCATCGAAGGTTATGCTGACTTTGCTGCTTTTTAGTTCGATGGCGTCAGACGTTTGTCGGGCTTCTGCTTTTTGAGGGGCAGGAGTGAGTGTCGTTTGCGCCAGGTTACGTTCAAAATATTGTTTTGCCAGATGAATCGGATAAGTCCAGTTACAGATACTTTTTCCTTCTCTATCAAAAGCCTCCAGTTCGAGCACATCCCCTTTCCGGAATGAATCGGGCAGTTCAAAACGGGCAGTGCCTGTTTCTCCCGGATTGATGGATGGAAGTTGGACTTTTCCTTCGGCAATCACCTTTCCTGCTTCTGCGTTTCCCTGGAGAGGAGTGCCGCATGATAAAACCTTATAAGTCATACGACAATCTTTCAGATTGGTAAAAGTATATTCATTGGTCAGGAGGAAACGGCCGTCGAAGTGGTTAGTAATGAGAAGAGGTTTCAACTGGATAGGCGACCATTGTGCACGGATGGCATAATAGCTTCCTTCTTTCTCTCGACGTGGTCCTACTACTCCGTCGGGTGCATTGGACTTGTCAGAGTCGAGTATTCCTCCTTTATCACTGCGTTTGGGAGCCTCATCGCAATATACCCAGATGAACCCTCCTGCAAACAAGGGATTGGTACACCAGCGATCCCAAAAGTCGCGCAGGCCGGCTCCTCCTCCCTGATCGTACATGGCGTGCATAAATTCGGTCGGCATGAATACTTTATAACCATTGGTGAAACGTGCTACGCCTGTCAGATAAGTAGGATAATGATGTGTATCCAAGTCGTTAAAGTCAGCCAGGGGTGTACCATGTGGCGTTTCTGTAATCTGTCATATTGGGCAAATAAAGGATCGGTTTGCGTATTCCAGCCGCCTTCGTTTCCGTTACTCCAAAGAATGATGCAGGGGTGGTTAACGTCTCGTTCAATCATCTCCTTTACGAGTTTTGCTCCGACTCTGGAGTCGTAACCGTTTTGCCAGCCTGCCAGTTCATCCATGTAGACAAGTCCCAGTGAGTCGCACATATCAAGAAAATGTTCATCGGGCGGGTAGTGCGAACGTACAGCATTCATATTCATTTCTTTGATGAGCAGGGCATCCATTCGGCTTAATGCAGCACTGGTGGTACGCCCTCCGTCTACAGAAAATGAGTGGCGATTGATTCCTTTGACCACTAGTTTGGTACCGTTCAAATATACGCCGTCCTGGGGAAAGAACTCTACGGTACGGAAACCAATGCGTGTTTCTCTGGTTTGTACGATTTTACCTTCGGGATTCTTTAATTCCAATTTGGCTACATACAGATTGGGATTCTCTGTAGACCAGGGAATGATGCTTGCCCATTCACCGCTAATCATCTGCTCCTTATCGGAGTTACTGATTGAATGAGTGATTGTTGTTTGTCCGTTGGAGGTATATACGGTTTTCCCGTCTTTTAATGAACGGACAGATACGATGATTTCATGTCCTTTGGCATCTCCTGCCATATCTACGGCGGCCTGTAATTTTCCTTGATGATCAGCATTTAGTACGAAATGTTCCATGTGTATCTGTGGCAGAACTTCCAACCATACAGGACGGTATATACCGCCAAACAACCACCAGTCAGCTTTCCGTTCGGCGGCATTGATCGATCTGTTGGCTGATTCTTTGGCAACTTTCACTTCAAGCTGATTCTTTTTACCAAGATTGAGTAATTCGGTAATATCATAATTGAAGCGATAGAAGCCTCCTTGATGCATCTCACCTGCCGGCTTGCCGTTTATCATGATTTCTGCATCAGTCATCACTCCGTCAAAGAATATCTTTACCCGTTGCCCTGCCCATGATTTGGGGGCGTCGAATTTATAGCGGTAAGTTCCGGTTTCATCACTGGGGTGTTGTCCTTTTATGGTATACCATCTACCGTATGTATATTCTCCGAATCCCTGTAGTTCCCAGTTACAGGGAACTTCGATCTTTTTCCATTTGCCACTATTCTGTCCCGCAGAACAGAAAAAATCCCAGGTCTTGGTGTTGTCAATGCCTGTTCCCGAAAGATAAATGCGTTCGGGATGGGGAGCTTGTGCTTGTATGGTAGCCCCATTCCACATAGCTGTGAAAATCAGAGATGTCAGTAAGCATCTAAATTTCTTGTTCATTCTATAATTGATATTATGAGGAATTTATTGTCTGGATACTGTAAAACGGTCGATGTCCGGTGCCCATCCGAAGTTATTTCCCATTCGCACCGTATTGTAACCTTGTTTTAAGCTGACAGGGATCGTCACAGATTTCACTTCATTGTTGCTGTTCAAATCTTTAAGGACCGTTTTCGTCCCATTGACAGAAACTTCCAGTTTGCGGTTTTTGTCGCAAGAGTAGAAAATAGTCATTTCATAGTTACCTCCCTTTTCGCTGTATACTTCGCTCCATTCGGCAAAGTTCTCTTCCCGACCACCGAGTCGGGATATTTTCATTCTGCCGGAACAATCGGAGGCAGGTACATAAACAATTGGTTTGGATTTCTTTCCCAGATCGTCGTAGCAGAAGATATGCCCATTCAGCCTCATAAGATACGGGTTCCAGTCGTTTTTCAGCTTCCATTTTGCATATCATTACGCTGTGTGGCTGAACAGTCTGCCGTATTTCTTCTTTCATTTTTCCAAGATCCTTCTGTTTGATTAAGTCTCGTACTTTACGTTACCACCCAGTTCAAGGGTTTCAAAAGGAACGATAAAGTCACATGGCTGGTCGGAAGGGTTATACAATGCTACCGCTCTTGTCAGTCCGCGTTTCCGTTCGATGTCCTTTACCAGTACATAGCTTTCATTTTCATGTTGAACGACTGTGCCTGAAGTCCTAATACATCCTGATTCAGTGCGATCAGTTCTTTGTTTTTCAGTAGCTTCAATGAGAAGTCGGGAATCGTATTCATGTCACATCCGATCAGCAGGGGAGAACTCATGATGCACCACATTCCAAAATGGACTTCTTCTTCGTTGGGTTTCAGTCCACGCCCGATTTCTAGCATATCCATATCGTTGTAATGTCCGTCGGTAGCATAGGCGGAAAGATATAAGTTCTTTTCTATAATACCTTTTACTGAATTCCATCTGGACGGATATCAGACTGATACGCCAGGAACGTGCCAGTCGTTTTGCCCAGGTGCCGGGAAAAGCCCATCGGCAGATATTGATAGATACATCCGTTCTTCCTGTATTGGCAATAGCCTGGCAAATCGTGCTGTAGCGCTTTTCTTCATCCAGCCCCAGTTCGCGTCCGCCACAATAATCGATCTTGATAAAATCATAGTTCCATTCTTTAAGATATAAATCACTATCCTGCTGTTCATGGCCGTATAGTCCGGAGCCCACTCCGTTTGCGTCGTTGTCGTAGATAGAGCCGCAGGTGTTGTCTCCTGCATCCGAGTAAATTCCGGCTTTTAATCCCAGCGAATGGATATAGTCTGAAACCACTTTCATTCCGTTGGGAAAACGGTCGGGATGCGGATGCATTTTCCCCGTTTCGTCCCGATGCCCGAAGAAGCCGTCATCTATATTGATATAGTTGTAGCCTGCCTCTTTCAGTCCGTGTTTGATTAATGCGTCAGCTTGCTGTTTTATCAACTCTTCACTGATATTTACATGATAGGTGTTCCATGAACTCCATCCCATAATAGGACGGTCGATGTCTTTCTGGGCAAAAGTATTTGCCATAAACATGGTAGATAAAATGCCCCAGGCAATCAGATGTTTTTTCATACGTTTGTAGTCTTTTGTAGAAATGGATAACTTCTTGGCAAAGATATGCAAAGTCGTAACTTGCTCCAATGGCAAATAAGTATAGAAAGATGGAAAATCGTCCGTTTCTTGGAGAATTGGGGCGTAAAAAACCGGATTAAAGCATGAAAAGTGTATGAATTTAAAGGAAAACGTATGAATTTACATGTACTGACATTACAACTGCCCTTATCTTTGCTAGCAAATGAAAAATACATAAAGTGATGACACATTTAAAAATCTTTTTATTGTTAATCGTTTGTGCGTTGTCCGTTTTGGATGGGAAAGCACAGACTGGTATAGCGCTTACTGACGAACTTAACGGCAAGCGGATCGGAGTAATAGGTGACAGCTATGTGAGAAATCATAAAGAGCCGTTTGAGAACACATGGCATTATAAGTTTGCAAAGAAGCACGGTATGGAGTATTTTAATTATGGAAAGAATGGGAATAGCATAGCTTATTCCAGCCCGCGATGGGGAAAAGCGATGTATCTGCGATATGCGGAGATGGCGGATAGCCTCGATTATGTCATTGTCATTGGCGGACATAATGATGCATTTAAACTGGATTCTATCGGAGGTATTGATAACTTCAAGGATAAAATGGAAATTCTGTGCAAAGGCTTAGTCGAGAAATATCCGACAGCGAAAATCTTTTTCTTTACCCGCTGGAACTGCAAGAACTTTAAAGGAAGTGACTCGGAAAAAGTAGTGGATGCAATGATTGAAGTCTGCGGCAATTATAGTATTCCTATTTTTGATTGCGCAAGAAAAGGAAGCATCTATGCCGATAATGATACTTTCAGAAGAATCTATTTCCAGAAAAGCAAGAATAATACTGATACAGCGCATCTGAACAGTAAAGGACATGACCGTTTTCTAAAAGTTGCCGAGAGTTTTCTGCTGCAATATTAGTTTGGAAGAAAATAGTGTTATTTACTATGATGAATAAAAGAGTATTTTGCATTCAGTTGTTGGTATCAACCGTTTGGTTGGGCTATTAGGACTCTGGGAATGTTCGTATTATTTACGTAAAGCATTACGTGCCTTTTTCCCTGTTTGTTATCATTCACTAATGAGGGATTGATTTACTTTTGTCGTAATACTAATAGTATTAATCAAACGAACTATCAAACTAACTAACAGAAGAAAAACATGTACGGAAAAAATCTTAAATTAGTATTAATGGTAATGTTGCTACTTGTGAGTAAATCCACTTTCTCTCAAGTAACAGAACGCGAACGGCCCAAGGAGTGGAGTCAACTGGTGAAAGGTGCCCGGTTTATGGATCGTTTTCTGCCGATGAAAGGCAATCAACTGTCATCCGACACGTGGGGAACCTCCGATGTGCGTCCGCGTTATGTTGATAATGGTATTGAAGACCGTATCTGGTCCTATTGGGGTGGAAATATCCGGAAAGGAGAAGACGGTAAATATCATCTGATGGTTTGCGGATGGCTGGAAGCCTCTCCTAAAGGACACATGGAGTGGAGAAATTCATGGGTGTTCAATACCGTGAGTGATAATCTGACCGGTCCGTTCAAACCGATTAATATCATCGGAAAAGGACATAATCCGGAGATGTTTCAGGCAAAAGACGGCCGATATGTTTTGTATGTCATCGACGGCCGTTATGTTGCGGATGATATCAACGGAAAATGGGAATATGGAAAATTCGACTTCAATGCGCGCGATCGTAGAATCATCGAAGGATTGTCCAATCTTTCGTTTGCCCAACGGGAAGACAGTTCATATGTAATGGTCTGTCGTGGCGGTGGAATCTGGATCAGCCGGGATGGTTTGTCGGAATATAACCAATTGACAGACCGTCGTGTTTATCCGGATGTGAAAGGACGGTTTGAAGACCCTGTCATCTGGCGCGATCATATCCAGTATCATCTGATTGTCAATGACTGGTTGGGCCGTATTGCCTTTTATCTTCGTTCAAAGGACGGAGTCAATTGGGTTACTGATCCGGGAGAGGCCTACATGCCGGGAGTTGCCGTACACGAGGACGGACATTCTGAAGGCTGGTTCAAGTATGAACGTCTGAAAATGTATCAAGATAAGTATGGCCGTGCTATTCAGGCTAATTTTGCGGTCATTGATACTTTGAAACATGAAGATAAGCCATTTGATAATCACAGTTCAAAGAATATCAGTATTCCATTGAATCCGGGACTATTGCTGACAGTGTTGAATGATAAGCCCATTACCGCTGGAACGAAAACTATCCGGCTGAAAGTACAGGCAGAAGAAGGTTTTCATCCACAAACCGATATGGATATCAGCTCTTTGCGTTTTGGCGCTTCCGAAGAAGTGAATTATGGCAGAGGAAGTAAAGTATTGAAAACAGAGAATGATGGAAATGACCTGATCATTACTTCGACGGAAAAGGAAATGGGATTACAGAGAAAGAATTTGCTCCTAAATTGATAGGCAGATATAAAAACGGAAAGATGCTTTACGGATATGCGCGTTTGCCGTATGTTGATTATGTGGAACCGATTCTTTCTGCACGTGCCCCTGTATTCTCTGAATCGCAAAAAGGCTGGAACGG
>ENA-OQIG01001033-OQIG01001033.1-human-gut-metagenome-genome-assembly--contig:-NODE-1033-length-13482-cov-2.002696_pt1 | contig 13482 bp, 24 predicted proteins | sample MGYA00242576_ERZ504741 | MGnify/ENA primary metagenome ERZ504741 (study PRJEB26092, sample SAMD00036436) | human gut metagenome | host: Homo sapiens | study: EMG produced TPA metagenomics assembly of... | reverse complement strand
TGTCCCGGAAGAAACTGGGCAATGCGGTGCTCACGGCAGCACGGACCCGTCCGCCTCTCATCGGCGGGGAACGGGCTGTCTGACAAATAAACGGAGGGCCCCGGACCCGTTCCGTACCTATCCAACAAGGAGGAAGAAACGAGATGAACAACCAGGAACTGCGTCAGGCAGATCCTCAGATTGCCGCCGCAATCGGAGAAGAATTGGGCAGACAGCGCACAAGATCGAGCTGATTGCTTCGGAAAACTTCGTATCTCCCGCGGTGATGGAAGCCATGGGAACGGTCCTCACCAACAAGTATGCGGAAGGGTATCCCGGCCACCGGTATTATGGGGGCTGCGAATTCGTGGACAAGGTGGAAGAACTGGCCCGGCAGAGAGCCTGTGAGCTGTTCGGGGCGGAACATGCCAATGTACAGCCCCACTGCGGCGCCAATGCCAACCTGGCGGCGTTTTTCGCCTTTGTCCAGCCGGGGGATACGGTGATGGGCATGAACCTGTCCGAAGGGGGCCATCTGTCCCATGGATCCCCGGTGAATATCTCCGGGAAATATTTCCACATCGTTCCTTACGGGGTGGATCCGGAAACGGAACGGATCGATTACGACAAACTGGAAAAAAACGCGGAAGAATGCGGCCCAAATGATCATCGGCGGGCCAGCGCCTATCCCCGGATTATCGACTTTGAACGGATGGCGGCCATTGCCCACAAAGTGGGAGCTTCCTGATGATCGATATGGCCCACGTTGCCGGTCTGGTGGCAGCCGGGCTCCATCCCAGTCCGGTTCCCTATGCGGACGTGGTGACCACCACCACCCACAAGACCCTCCGGGGACCCCGGGGCGGCATGATCCTGTGCCCGGAAAAATACGCCAAACAGATCGACAAGGCAGTATTCCCCGGCACCCAGGGCGGTCCCCTGATGCACATCATCGCTGCCAAGGCGGTGGCGCTGGGTGAAGCCCTGAAACCGGAATTCAGGGATTACCAGAAACAGATCATCAAAAATGCGGCGGCCATGGCGGATGAGCTGACCAGACAGGGCCTGCGGCTGGTTTCCGGCGGCACGGACAACCACCTGGTGCTGGTGGATACCCGGTCCAAGAACCTGACCGGCAAGGATGCGGAACATATGCTGGATGCCATCGGCATCACCTGCAACAAGAACACCATCCCCAATGATCCGGCCAGTCCCTTTGTGACCAGCGGCATCCGTCTGGGTGCACCGGCTGCCACCACCCGGGGATTCCTGGAAGAGGACTTCCGGGAAGTGGCCCGGATCATCGGCCTGGTGCTGAGCAATCCCGGGAAAGAAGAAGCCCAGAAGGAAGCGGCTGCCGGGTGGCCGTCCTGTGCGACAAACATCCTCTCTATCCGAATCTGTAATTGGGAAAGGAGCCTGAAATCCATGCAAATCCATGTTGTGAACCATCCTCTGATCAAAGAAAAAATGACCCATTTGCGGGATAAAAAAACAGCTCCCCGGAACTTCCGGCGGCTGCTGGACGAAATCGCCCAGCTGCTGCTGTTTGAAGTGACCCGGGATCTGCCCATCCGGGAAGTGCCGGTGACCACGCCCATTGCGGAAACCACCGGCTATGCCCTGGATATCAGCGGCATCACCGTAGTGCCCATCCTCCGGGCCGGGCTGGGTTTCCTGGACGCGGTGCTGGACCTGATCCCGGAAGCACGGGTGGGGCACATCGGGCTGACCCGGGATGAGGAAACCTGGAACCCATCAAATATTACTGCAAGATCCCCAAGGACAAGGATGCGGAAATCATCCTCATCGATCCCATGCTGGCCACCGGCGGCAGTGCGGCGGCGGCCTGACCATGCTGAAGGAAGAAGGCTACAAACACTTCCGGTTCATGTGTCTGGTGGCCGCTCCGGAAGGGGTGGAACTGGTGAACCGGGAACATCCGGATGTTCCCATCTACACTGCAGCCTGGATGACCATCTCAACGAGCACGGATACATCGTACCGGGCCTGGGAGATGCCGGGGACCGGGTGTTCGGGACGGTGGAATAAGCCATGGAAAGACCTGACTGGGACAGTTATTTCATGGAAATCGCAGAAGTGGTTTCCAAGCGGTCCACCTGCCTGCGGAGAAAGGTGGGAGCCGTACTGGTGAAGGACAGGCAGATCCTGGCCACCGGGTACAACGGGACCCCCAAGGGGCTGCCCCATTGTGAACAGGTGGGCTGCCTGCGGGAGAAGCTCCATGTGCCCAGCGGACAGAACACGAACTGTGCCGGGGCATCCATGCGGAGCAGAATGCGGTGATCCAGCGGCGGTGAACGGGGTATCCACCTGGGGCACGCTGTACTGCACCCATCAGCTGTGTGGTATGTTCCAAGATCCTGATCAACGCCGGCATCAAGCGGATCGTCTACGCCAATCCCTATCCGGACAAACTGGCGCAGGAAATGCTCCATGCGGATACGTCCCTGGAGCTGGAAGAGTTTCATAAGAAGTGAAAAAGGGGATGTTGCACATATATTTTTCATGTGCAACATCCCTTTTTGCTGTCAGGTCTGCTGCGACAGCAGCAGACCTACATTCTCCGTATCATATTCAATCTGTTCGGACCAGCGGCGGGCGGCTTCCAGAGGATCCCCGGTGCGGGCGGCCTGGAGCAGGATGAACCGGGTGCTGTCCAGGGCGTACCGGGCCAGGAGCTCCATGCCGTATGATTCTTCCTGATCCAGCTGCCGGTAGAAAATGAACTGGTACAGCCGGTCGAAAAAGGCCAGAGACGTTTTTTCCGTATAGGCCCGGTACCGGTCCAGAGCGGCCGGGAGATTTTCCCGGATGGCCGCCAGGTCCTTGTCCAGGCAGCGTCAATGGGTTCCGTGGCTCCCAGGTCCCGGATGATCCGTTTCAGTTCCTCCAGGGTCAGATCCGGGGCAAAATGGAGGCTGTCTTCCGGCAGGGCTTCCAGTCCCATTTCTTCCAGCAGCTCCGGAAAGGTAAACGATTCCCCGGTTTCTTCCTGGGTGAAGTGGAGAGGGCCGGGGAGGGCGGACAGAATCTCGCAGGTCTTTTCACAGCACAGACCGGTGCCGCAGAGAATGTATTCATACACGTAGGTGAAGAACCGGGGATGGACGGTGCAGATGTCACAGAGGGCGTCTTCTCCCTGTTCTTTGATTACCCGGCAGAGACCGTCAGGATCCAGCAGGTAACAGTACCCCTCCGGATTCAGCCGGAAGTGCCAGGTACCGTCTTTTTCCCGGACCATGGCCCGGCGCAGATCGTCTCCCAGTTTTCCCGGCAGCTGACTGTAGTACGCCGCCGTATCTTCATCGATGTCGATTTCCCACACCTGGCAGCAAGTGTGGCGGCAGGCTCCTCCTTTGCAGGAAAAATCGTTGAACCCTTCCGATGATGGAAATCATGGAAATGCCTCCTTTTCATGGTTTTATTATACCATGGAAGTTCTTCTGAAAAAATTGGAACACTTTCACGGTTTATGGTAAAATATAAACTAGATTCGTATGTAAAGTTTACCTTCGGTCCCCGGTGGGGCCGGAATAGAAGTTCGAGGGGATTGACCATGATCAAGAGAGAAAAACCGCAGTGGAAGCAGCCGTCCATCCGTACAAGACACGCAGCGGCGGGGCCACGGTGACCGTTTTCGTGCCGTATGACTGCCGGAACCACTGCCCGTTCTGTGTGAATAAAGAAGAATATGCGGATATGACGGGGTTTTCCCTGGAAGCCATTTGCCAGAGCATCCGGAAAATGGATGCCCTGACTCCCTACTGTGATTTCGTTTTCACGGGCGGGGAACCGCTGGCCAACCTGAAAAGCCTCCAGGTGATGCTGGACCAGGTGTCCGATACCCACAAGGTGTACATCAACACCACCCTGCCGGTGAGCCGGGAACAGAGTGAAGAGGAAGTCCTGGCTTTCCTGAAAAAAAATGCGGGGAAGATCACCTGTCTGAACATTTCCCGGCACATGCAGCATTATGTGGAAGAGTCCAACGACCAGATGCTGGCCCGTCTGCCGGTCCGGTTCCGGATCAACTGCGTGCTGTACAAAAAGTATCCCAAGGATCAGCTGATTCCCTTTATGGAACGGTTCCGGAAAGTCCATGCCCCTTCCATCCAGTTCCGGTTCGACTATACGGAAACCACGCCGGAAAACCTGTATGACGAGCCTCATGACCAGATCCTCCGGGATCTGAAGCAGGTGGCCTGCTATACGGGACTGGACGGCTGCCGGATGCGCTGCGGTTTCCATTTCCATTACAAGAATCTGGAACTGGTGTACCACAAGACCCTGCCCTACAGTACCATTGTGGAAAAGGATCCGGAGGATGGGAAGACCTATGCCATCCTGTACGATATCCTGATCAAACAGAACGGCCGGATCGATTCTGACTGGGATGGGACGGTGATGGATGTGGACGCCTATGCCCACTGCAAATTCGAACCGTACGACCTGAAATGGCTGGAACGGGTACCGGCCCGTCAGGTGGAGGAAGAAGAAGAAGCCCTGCTGGGTGCGGAACCCTGCACGGCGGTGTGAAGGAAAGGGGGTGTTGCCTTGCAGCACCCCCTTTGTTATAATGGGAAAAAATCCAGAAGCAGGGTAGGAAAGGAAGAATTGTTATGAAACTTGATCAGGTTCGTGAAAAAATCGATGCCATCGACCCCCAGATCCGTTCTCTTCTCATGGAACGGCTGGACTGCTCCAAAATGGTGGCGGAAGCCAAGCAGGAAGCCGGGGAAACCAATATTTACCGGGCGGACCGGGAACAGGCCATCCTGAAAAAACTGTCCCAGGGAGTCCCGGAAGACCGGCTGCCGGAATATCTGGCGGTGGTGCGGAAAATCATGGAGACCAGCCGGATGTACCAGTATGGCATGCTCTTTGACTGGAATCCCCAGCTGTTTGCCAAACTGGCCGAAAACATTGAAATCCGGCCCGGAGGCACCCGGGTGGTGGTCCGGCTCACCCGTCCGGATCAGCAACGCCATGAGCAGCATCCTGAACATGGTGGGAGATTACGGATACAATATGCAGTACATGGAACTGCTCCATTTCAACAAACCGGAAAAGACCGTGACCTTTGATCTGACCATCCTGGGAGATCTCAGCGAAACCAACATGCAGAAGCTCATGTTCCAGCTGTCCAAGGAAAGTCAGGATTTCCAGATCCTGAAGAACGAATAAGAGGCTGCCATGACAAAATCACAAAAAGACATGTTCTGGCTGGCAGCTTCTCTGGCTGCGGGTTTCGCCGTCCGCTTCCTGCCGGCTCCGGCACCCCTGACCCAGGAAGGCTGGCTGTTCTGGGGATTTTCCTTACTTCCCTGATGATGTGGATCACCATTTCCATTGACTGGCCCAGCCTGATTACTGTGTTCCTGCTGGGTTTCCTGCCCCATTTCGGATTTGGGAACACCCTGAAGGGAACCTTTGGGAACACCACGGTGGCCTTTCTGCTGTTCACCTTTATGCTGGTGTATCCCCTCTCCCAGACACATTTCGTCCGGCGCTGCACGGTGACCTTCATCACCAACGCCATTGCCCGGCGGGGGCCCTGGTCCTTTGTGGCCTTCCTGTTCTTTGCCGTCACCTTCATGGGGCTGTTCATTTCGCCCTCCGTGCTGTTTGTGGCCTTCATGCCCTTCCTGGAAGATATTTTCCAGGTGCTGGGGCTGAAGAAGGGGAGTCCTTCCGCCAACATGATCATGTTGGGGACGGCCTTCTGCATCAGCCTGTCCTCCGGGATGACCGCCATCGGCCATGTGTGGCCCACCATGGCCATGGGGTACTATACGGCGGCCACCGGCCGGGATGTGAACCAGTTCCAGTACATGGCCATGGGGATCCCCACTGGGGTGCTCCTGGTGGTCCTGCTGCTGCTGGTATTCAAATTCCTGTTCCGCCCGGCGGATATCCACGCCATCGATCCCCAGAAGGCAATGGGGCTCCGGGGAACGGTGCCCCGGGCGGACAGCCGGGAAAAGATCATCCTGGGGACCATGGCCCTGACGGTCCTGCTGTGGGTGGGGCCCAGTCTGGTGAAGGGCTGGAATCCCGGCCTTTACAAGAGCATCAGCAGCCTGACCACGGCCATGCCTCCCCTTCTGGGCTGCATCATCCTGTTCATTGCCCGTCATGAGGGGAAACCCATCATGAATTTTAAAGAAGTGATGACCAAGGGAGTGCTGTGGGCTTCCATCGTGATGACCGGGGCGGCCACCATGCTGGGTTCCGCCCTGACCCACAATGAAATGGGCATCAAGGCCTGGCTCAGCGGCATGCTGGCTCCCGTGGCCAGCGGGCTGCCCGTACTGGGATTGATCTTGTTTTTCTTTACCTGGTGCGTGCTGGAGACCAACTTCTCTTCCAACATCGTCACCACCACCGTGGTCAGCGCCGTGGCCCTGTCCGTGTGCCAGGCCCTGCCGGCAGGAGTGATTTCCGTGGGAGCGGTGGTCTGCCTGATCGGCTTCGGGGCCGGTATCTGCAACATGACCCCGGCGGGCCAGTCCACCATCAATACGGTGGCCATCGGGTCCGGCTGGACCACAGCCCGGGATATGTTCGTCTGGGGCGGTATCTTCGCCCTGCTGGCCATCCTGGCCATGACCTTCGTGGGCTATCCCATCGGGAGCGTGATTTTGGGGTAGGGGTTGTATATTGTCAACGGTCAGATGTCAGCAGCCGGCTGACAGAACAAAGGGGGTGCTGCACGTGCCGCACTCCCTTTGTTCTGCTATAATAAACAGGAAAGCAAATGACAGGAGGTCGGGAACGATGGTCAGATTTTGTCCTCATTGCGGGAAGGAACTGGAACCGGGTGTGCGGTTCTGCCCTTCCTGTGGGAAAGCGGTTCCGGAAACAGAAAGCAAGGGAGCAGGGGGAACACAGACGGCCGGACCGGTTGAAAGCAAACCGCTTCCGGCAGCAGAAACAGGATCCTGGCGGGAGGGCTCGTTGTGCTGCTGCTCCTGGGAGGCGGCGCTTTTATATCCAGCAGCAGAAATCCCGGGATGCTTCCCAGGCGGCAGCCATAGCGGCCCAGGAAGCCAAACAGGAAAAGAAGGAAAAAACGGCGGAGAAACAGGAAGCCAATGACTCCATCGGGACCGTCCAGAAAATCATGGAACAGGAAGGCATTTCCGGAAAAGTCCTGGCCACGTCCTATGGGCATGATCCAACGGCAGTCTGAGTTTGATCGGGGCAAGGGACGCCGCCTTCTGGTCATCGATGAAAAGAATCACCAGAAGGCTTTCGTGGAAGCCACTTCAAAATTGTACCAGTTCATCAATCACCGTACAGGGAATCTTCCTCCTGTCATCTTCCAGATGAGAGTCCTCAATGAGAAACCCGGAGAGGATGAAAAAGCCGGATACTGGGATGGAACCAGCCATGTGATCCCCATCTATGCCCAGTATTCCTTTGACGGGGAGGGAAAAGTGGTGCCGGGTATGCTGAATACCGGCGCAGGTGCCAGGCCGTCCCATTACCATGGCTATCTCCAGGAACAGCGCCATGTGGATCTGGCCAACCTGGTACTGACGGAAATGCAGGCCCTCCACGAAAATGCCAATGCCAATCATATCATGCTGTAACCGCGGCTGACGGATTTCCTCCGGGCCTCAATCAGGTCTCCGGAGAAGAAGTCCGGCACAGCTGACACTGAAAACATACTGGAAAGGTTTTGATCATATGGAATTTTTTCTCTTTGTGGTAATGCTGTCCGTAGTTTCTTTCTGTATGGCCGTGCTTTGCTACGGTCTGACCCTGCGGTTTTTCAAGGGATCCAAGGTGGTCCAGTATATCCTGACGCCTCTTTGTGTGGTGGGCTGGGATTTTCTGGTAGTGATCCAGGGAGAGCCTCTTCGCTGGGTGCTGGCTGCTCTGCCCATTTTGGCGGTGGTGGGGCTGTTCCTGTATGCCCGGAAAAAGTATGAAGAGAATCCGGAACCCCTGGAACTTGCCCGGAGACAGAACGGCTTCACTCCGGACCGGAAAATGCGCCGGTACCAGAAAAGAAATCAGAAAAAAGTAAAAAAATAAAAGGGATTTTTTCCAAAAAGGCGAATACTATCCATAAAGAACAAGGAAGGGGATGAGCAGATGTTCCAGAAAATCCTGGTCCCTGTAGATGGGTCTGAAACGGGATGGAAAGCCCTGAAAACAGCGGCTGTCCTGGGAGAAAAATTCCAGGGAGAGCTGCAGGTGTTCACCGTGACGGAACCCTATGACAGCCTCAGCCTGTTCCAGATTACCCTGGATGAAAACATCATGGACCGCAGCAACCGGGAATTGAAGAAAGCCAGCCTGGCGGTCCTGGATGCAGCAAAGGAAAAACTCACGGAATATGACTTCAAAGGCGGGGTTTCCTATGAAGAAAAAGCTGGGAATCCGGCGGAACTGATCCTGGAGAAATCCCGGGAAGATGGCTGTGATTCAGTGGTCATGGGCAGCCGGGGGCTCAGCGGGATCACCGAATTCCTGTTGGGCAGTGTCAGCTCCAAAGTTTCCCAGTATGCGGAAGTTCCTGTATTTGTGGTGAAATAAAGGAGGCATGTCTATGTTCAAAAAAATCCTGGTTCCGGTGGATGGCTCCCAGACTTCCTGGAAGGCACTGGATACTGCCAGATCCCTGGCGGAAAAATATGATGGCAGGCTGCTGGTGATTACGGTGATGATCCCCTATGGGTCCGGCAGCTTCCTGCAGATGTCCCTGGATCAGACCCTGATCGATCAGAACAATGCAGCCATGAAAAGGCCGGCTTTGCCACCCTGGATATGGCCAAGGATAAACTGGGCAGTTACGCAGGGGATGTGGAATATCTGGAAGAAACCGGGAATCCGGCGGAACTGATCCTGGATGCCTGCAAGGAAAAAGGCTGTGATACCATCGTTATCGGCAGCCGGGGCCTCAGCGGCGTGGAGGAATTCCTGCTGGGCAGTGTGAGCAGCAAGGTTTCCCAGTATGCCAAAGTTCCGGTTGTGGTGGTAAAATAACAGTTTTTCATAACGGGCAAAAAAATTGCTGCTTCGGCAGCAATTTTGAAAAGAAGCAGGGTTTTACAGTCTTGCGGTGAATATATACTATAGTAAGAGAAGAAATGTAAAGGAAAATGCGTTGGAGGTGGTTGTATGTTTGAAAAAATCTTGGTTCCGGTGGATGGTTCCGAAACTTCTTGGAGAGCTCTGGCAGAAGCCAAAGAACTGGCAGAGGCCTTCAAGGGCGAATTGCTGGTGGTCAATGTGATCCAGCCCTACAACAATTCGGCCATGCTGGTGGTGCCCCTGGATCAGGCTACCATCAGTCAGGGGAATGAAGAACTGACGAAAATCGGCAACAGCGTACTGGATACGGCCAAGGAAAAACTGAAGGACTTCAAGGGCAAAGCGGAATTCGACCTGGAAGTGGGTCATCCGTCCGAACGGGTCCTGGCCGTGTGCAAGGAAAAGAAATGCACGGCTATCGTCATTGGCAGCCGGGGTCTCAGCGGCATTGCCGAGTTCTTCCTGGGCAGCGTCAGCAGCAAGGTTTCCCAGTATGCCGACGTACCGGTACTGATCGTAAAATAAAGGGAATACAAGTTCCTGCAAAGGAGGAGTCTCTATGATCAACAAAATCCTGGTTCCTGTAGACGGTTCGAAGATTGCGCTCCGTGCCCTGGAATTTGCCATGGAGATCGGCGGCAAATTCGGGTCGGAAATCATTGTCATCAATATCGATGTGCCCTATGACCTGAGCCGGATCAAACCTCCTCGGAGAGACAAGAACGGCAATGTGATCCCGGTGGAAGCCGCGGCGCCCACTCCGCTGGAAGAAGCGGAAAAGGAAGCCAAGAAGGCAGGGTATGAACGGATCACCTTCAAGAAGTGGTGGACATCGATCCGGCAGAACGGATTTGTGCCGAAGCGGAAAAGGACGATACGGATCTGATCATCATGGGGAACCGGGGCATGGGTGTGCTGGCCGGATTCTTCCTGGGCAGTGTCAGCACCAAAGTATCCCAGAGTGCCCATTGCCCGGTGACCATTGTGAAGTAAGAGCGGGATCACCACAACTCCAAACGCTGGAATAAAAAGGGGACTGTGAAGAAATGAGAAATTCATTTCTTCACAGTCCCCTTTTTCATTTCGCCAATCTCCTCTTCGCTCGTCTGTGGAGCAGGAACAGGGACAACAGCAGCAGGCCGATGCCGGTGACCAGGGTCAGCAGGGCACTGCCGCCGGAAAAACCGGCAGCCAGGTAAGCCACGAAGCAGCAGGCGGCCACCACACAGGCATAGGGGATCTGGGTGCCCACATGCTGGATGTGGCTGCAGCCGGCCCCGGAAGAGGACAGGATGGTGGTATCGGAAATGGGGGAACAGTGGTCCCCGAACACGGAGCCGGCCAGGGTGGCAGACAGGGTGACGGGTCATGATGGTGGGGGTGGCGGACTGGCAGATGAACACTACAATGGGATGAACAGTCCGAAGGTGCCCCAGGCGGTGCCGATGGAGAAGGACAGGCCGGCGGCCACCAGGAAGACGATGGCCGGCAGCAGTTCCATGGGCAGGTGGCTGGTCTGGACCAGCATGCCGATGAATTTCCCGGTTCCCAGGTAGTTCTGGCACAGGGTGCCAATGGTCCAGGCCAGGCTCAGGATGATGTAGGCCGGCACCATGGTGTTGATCCCGGCACCGATGCTGTCCATGAATTGCCGGAAGGTCAGCAGTTTCCGGGGAACAAACTGGAAGAAGGCCACCAGCAGGCCCAGAATCCGCCCAGCACCAGAGCGGCGGAAGAGTTGCTGTTGCCGATGGCTGCCTGGAAGGAAAGCCCCTTGGACCAGTATCCGCCGTTGTAGAGCATGGCCAGGATGGTGAAGACAATCAGGGCGGCAATGGGAATCAGCAGGTCATACACCGTGCCTTTGGCGGTTACCGGCTGCTGCTGTTGGGCGGCCTTCTGGTCAATGGCCCCCAGTTCACCCTTGGTTTCCGCCAGGTATTCCACTTTGGCCATGGGACCGAATTCCAGATCCGTCAGGGACAGGACGGTGACCATCAGGATGGACAGGATGGCATACATGTTGTAGGGGATGGTGGCGAAGAAGGCGGACATTTCGTTGGGGAAGGCTCCGGTTTCGTAGAGCGTGGAGCCCACGGCTGCCGCCCAACTGGAAATGGGGGCGATGATGCAGACGGGGGCGGCGGTGGTATCGATGATATATGCCAGCTTGGCCCGGGAAATCCGGTATTTGTCCGTCACCGGCTTCATGACTGTACCCACGGTCAGGCAGTTGAAGTAGTCATCGATGAAGATCAGGATGCCCAGGATACTGGTGGCCAGTTCCGCGGCCCGACGGCTGGTGATCTTCCGGGTGGCCCATTGGCCGTAGGCTGGGAACCGCCGGCCTTGTTCACCACACAGACCAGGCACCCAGCAGGGCCAGGAACAGGATGATATTGAATTTGTCCGGGGTCCCTACGGTCTTGGACATGATTTCAAAAGCGGCAGAACTCATGGCCACCAGACCGCCGCCGGAAGCAGCTGCATAAATCAGGCCGCCGGACAGGATCCCCAGCATCAGGGAAGAAATCACTTCTTTGGTGACAAGCGCAAGAGAGATGGCAATAATCGGGGGCAGCAGGGAAAGAATCCCCACATCAACAGGTTCCATAATCGACTCCTTTTTGTTCAGAAATTGTAGGTTGGTTTAAAAAATATGTTTTATTTTATCATATTTCTCCTGTCATTTCACAAATATGCCTGAATTTGTTGAAAATCTTTCAGACTGTGTTATAGTAAAAGAAATCAAATACGAATGAGGGAGATGCTCATGGAAAATTTGTTTGCATGGATTCAATTCCGTTCTGAAGTTTGTCGGCCCCCTTTCTGACTTTTTCTGGGACATTCCCACCCAGTTTTCCTGGTACAAAAATCTGCCTTTGTTGGGAAGCTTTTCGTTCGCCATTATCGTCCTGGTGGGGTCGGGGATCTACTTTACCTGCGGCTCCACTGCATCCAGCTGACCACATGGGGGAGGCCATCCGTCTCCTGATCCGCCGGCGCAGTGCAGAAACGGGGATATCGCCTCTGGCCGCCTTTATGCTCAGTTCCGCCATGCGGGTGGGTCCTGGGAACATCCTGGGAGTCACCGGGGCCATTTCCGTAGGAGGACCGGGAGCCTTGTTCTGGATGTGGGTTTCCGCCTTTTTCGGTATGGGTACCGCCTTTGTGGAAGGGACCATGGCCCAGCTGTTCAAGGAAAAACGCCGGGGACAGTTTGTAGGCGGTCTGCCTTTTTACGGCAGGGCCCTGTTCGGCGGCAGCCGGACTGTGGGGATTTTTCTTTCCCTGCTGTACATTTTCTATGCCCTGGGCTGTCTGCCGGCCCAGGGATATAATGTGGTTTCTTCCGTGGGCACCATCGGATCCCTGGTTTCCGGGGTGGAGGTTCCCACCAAATCGTTCTTTTATTACGGAACAGCGGCGGTGGTCCTGCTTTTTACGGCTGTGCTGGCTTTCGGGGGCATCAAGAAAGTCACCCGGGCCACCAATGCCATGGTGCCGGTGATGGCCGTGATCTATGTGGCCACTACGGTGCTGCTGATCGTGACCAATGTCCAGTCCGTTCCCTATTTCTTTGAAGCGGTATTTACCGGGGCCTTCCGGCCGGAAGCCTTTTTCGGCGGGGTGTTCGGCACCGTCCTGGTACAAGGGGTAAAACGGGGGCTCATGAGCAACGAAGCCGGCCAGGGAACCATTACCATGTCCGCGGCTTCCGCCGATGATGAACATCCCTGTGAACAGGGACTTCTGTCCGCTGCCGGGGTGTTCCTGGATACCACATCATCTGCACCATGACCGGGTTCATTGTGATCATGGCCCATGCCTGGACCCAGGATCCCACGGCCTGGAAAGCCGCCGGCAAGCTGCCCAGGTATCTGCTGTCCGTAACCAGCCTGACCCCTACGGCGGGCATCAACACTGCAGTGACCCTGGCCCTGACCCTGTGCTTCTGCCTGTTCGCCTATACCTGCCTGATTGGATGATTTCCTTCTCGGAAATCGCTTCGGCCCGGCTGAGCCAAAATCCCCGGGTCATCGTTGCCGTCCGCTGCCTGTGTCTTTTGGTGGCCGCTTTCGGGATCCTGGTGAACATTGCCGGCTATGACCTGAGCAACCTGTGGGCCTTCTCCGATCTGGCCAACATCGTCATGGTCTACTGCAACGTGCCTCTGCTGTACAAAGGCTTCCAGTACGTGCTGAAAGCTCAGCGCCACTTTCTCAGCGGCAGCACCGAACCCTTTGACGGAAGAAAATCCTGGGGATCGATCACCCCTGCTGGCCGAGGAAATAAAAAAGGGGCTGTGAAGTGGTAAACTAAAATTGGACACGGAGGGGGTAATTTTTGGACATACGGTGTATACTGTACGGATAGTACGAAATTAATTATCGGACAGAAATTCTCCCTCACAGGACAGGAGGTTTGCCGTGA
>ENA-OQIG01001032-OQIG01001032.1-human-gut-metagenome-genome-assembly--contig:-NODE-1032-length-13518-cov-1.484729_pt1 | contig 13518 bp, 20 predicted proteins | sample MGYA00242576_ERZ504741 | MGnify/ENA primary metagenome ERZ504741 (study PRJEB26092, sample SAMD00036436) | human gut metagenome | host: Homo sapiens | study: EMG produced TPA metagenomics assembly of... | reverse complement strand
AAACGATAATTATTAATACGAATGTTCATGTGAATGAATAATTAAATACCTGGAATGAATACATAAACTTTGCAAACTGTATAATTGCATATATAGCTTGCCCACATGTGTGAAATCTGTCCCTTGACATATGCATGCATAGCTGCGCTAAGTGCCATAGATAATATAATATCCATTGTAAATGCTATTCCCATAAGAAGCCACAGATATCCTGGTGCATTAAAAAGGTTAGACAGTGTCTTATAGAATGTCTCTGTATCATTCTCTGTAAGTCCTGCTACCATAGTATCAAGTCCCATGTTATTGTATGCTGTTGCTATAGATATAGACGAAATAACTGTAAGTCATATAACACACCATCTCCTACAGAAAGGCCAATACCTGAAAGATATACATCACCTTTTCTTTCAAATCTTACCCGCCATAAATCTTGCCAGTACATATCTTGCAAGAGTCATGCTAAAGCTGACAAATATTGAATATATTATTGTGTACGCAGTAGTATTATATTCAAATGTCTGGTCTATAGATGGTATAAATGCCAGCACTGACATGCAAAGATTTGCAAATATAAACACAAATATGGAATATGCAAATACACTTGCCAGTACATTGATAAACCGCCCATTCCATCTCTTAATAACAACAATAATCAGCACGATAAATGCTGATAGCATAAGTATCCCTCCTGCTGAGAGCATATTCTCCGCCCCTGCCGGAATACCTGCTGCAAGGTCAATTCCGTATTCTTCCATACAAATAAATCCTCCATTACATTCTAATCTCCATTCTTGCGCTGTCTTTTGCGCATCTCAAGTTTGTGCGTAAGCACAAATCTTGCGTGTGAAAAATCTTATTTTTCACACTAATTTCTTTATCTTGATGTACGAAGTCAAAAGGTCAAATTATATCAAAAGAGCAGCCACATCTGGTAGCTGCTCCCTCATAATCTTAATTGTATAACAATATATCTTTTCAAAAATCTATATATAAATCAGGAAAAGGCACACTGTAAACCATTCGGATTATAATTTTGTTACGTTAACAGCCTGAGGTCCCTTAGCGCCTTCTGTTACATCAAACTCTACTTCTGCGCCTTCCTCTAAAGACTTGAAACCTTCCATATTAAGTCCTGAATAATGTACGAAAACATCCTTTCCTGACTCATCACTGATAAAGCCGTAACCCTTCTGGTTATTGAACCACTTTACTGTACCCTTCATTACAAGTACCTCCAAATAAAATATATGGTGATCACACCTTTTTCATATTAACATTTTAAAGTGTTAGTGTCAATTTATTTGCCATAAAATCAATGTAAATCAATGTAAATCAATGTAAAATCAGTGTACTTATAGTTAAACAGTCCACCTGTAAAGATGTTACAGATTAATTTCATACATTTATTCTACCTTGTATGTTGTTCTGCCAATTCAATCTTATCTTCACCACTCTGTACCACCGAAACCTCATCCTTTGACACAACATTTTTCTTTGGTACCTTTATCAGATTACCGCTTATAATCTCGCAGTCAACTTCCTTATCATTGATAAGAACCTTGCTGAAATCATTAAAATTGTTACCACTTATACATATATAATCTTTATAGTTATATACCTGGTCTATGGTAATATCTTCTATACCCATCTTAAGATCAGTTGCAACATATGGCACTTCACCATTATATATCTGTTTATCTCCATATAATATATCATATTCGAGTATTTTAAGCTTCTTAAGATAATCCTCATCTTCATGCTTTGTCTGATGGAACTTCATAATATAACCTTGTGATATTCCAAGACGTTCAAACACCGATGCTGATAACTGATATGCCTGAAGATTCATATCAATCTTCTCCATATCAAAGTTCGACCATATGAAATATTCCGTCTGATATATATCTGCATTTTTCATTGTATCATTTGTAAAACTAAATGTTGGCAGATGATCACCATACATTACAAGTACAGTTTCCTCCTGTCTTCTTTCAAGCATATTGACAAGCTCACCTATAAATGAATCCATCTCGTGGATCTGATTGACATAGTATTCAAACTGTGTCTGTTCATCCTCAGCAAAAAAACCTGATACTTTTACTGATGGTATATAGCCCTCTGGCATGACAGCAGGATAATCACCATGTCCCTGGACTGATATTGTAAATATATAGTCCATATTCTCTGTTGAATCTAAGGTTTTTCTTATCTCTGGCACAAGCATTTTATCCTTAGCCCAGCCTAATGGCGTCTTCTGATAATCACTGCTCATATACTCAATAGGTGTAAATGTATCATAACCAAGGTGTGAAAACACCTTATATCTGTCATAAAAGGTTGCATCGTTGTTATGGATAGCATGAGTAGAATACCCTATCTTTTTTAAATCATACGCTGCTGATTCACATGTTTTAGACTGCATAACCGTTCTATATGGATATTCTCCTGGTCCAAAATCATCAAGATTGACTCCTGTCTGTACTTCAAACTCTGTGTTAGCTGTTCCTGCACCAAAGCATGGAACTGATAAATATCCTGATGAATATTCTTCTCTTAATCTATCAAAATTCGGAGTTGGATTATATGAAAACTCTACGCCTTGACCAGCTTAGGATCAAAGAAGGATTCCAGCTGGACAAATATTATATTAGGCGTTTTTTCTGATACCTCTATTGATGTTTCATCAAGATCCAGCTTAAGATTATCCATATATTCCTGAGAATATTCTTTTGACCTGCCTATACCCCTGTCCTTTATGCTGCTTGTAAAACAGTAGGCAACACCATAGTCCTGATATGCATGGGCAAGATTACCAAAATGCATATCTACATATCCATTTATAATAAGTGCTGCTGTATAAGAATAAGTAATCAGGAATATTATTCCCACTTTAAATAATGCTGCTATATAAAACTTTTTCCCTGAAAGCTGTACTGTACATTTTTCTGATTTCTTCCATATCATAACAAGTGCAGCCACAACTACAGCAACACCTACAATTATAATAATCATCTGGAATATATTGATATATAAAGGTATAACCTTTACTGCATCTTTTATCAGATATATGTCCATAGCTGTAAATGGTGTCTTTCTTGAACACAGCACCACAAAATTAATAACAGCTATTAACAGCCATATAACAGATACCAAAGCATACACAAACACTCTTTTCCTGAAAAAATAAGCTATTGACATAGTTGTCATAATTATCATTGTATTCAAAAGAAAGATAACAGGACTTGTGAATATACTCAAAAGCCCTGTTATTCCTCTTTTGTTAAGACATTCCACAGCCATATTGATAATTATGGAATATATAAATATATGACTTATCTCATAGTTCCATATTCTATTAATCACTGACTTTATTCTGTCCATCTTTTTTAATCTGTTCCAGTAATACCCTTGCCTTTTCCTTAATACTAACAGGTGCAGTTCTGGACGTTATGATTGCACCGGCAAATCTTTTGGCATCATCATATTCCCTACATTTAAGTCCAAGACTTGCCAGAAGATAATTCAATGTATTCTCATCCATACCACATATCGGAGGGTACTGCGTGGAAACAGCCTCCTTGAAACCTTTATAAGCATCCTCAACATATTCCAGCTGGGATTTTAAATGTTGTTTTGTTACACTGTTATCTGCTTTCTGCCTTATAAGCTCTGTAACACGGCCTTCATAAAGCCACGCCAGCCTAAGACACAGATATGCACTTTCACTTATCTTAGTTCCCACTATCATCTCACTTAAAAGCGCCATCTTACATCTCTTATAGCGACATCATATGAATAATAATCCTCATCCTTCCATGTCACCTTAAACTTACCTTCAACTGATTCTTTAAGAGCCGCCCTCTGCTTGTTTGTCAACTTCCCATATATTCTTGGCACCGCTGCATATCCGCAATGAGGACACATGATTACATCATATTTAGTACAATCTATACCTGTGTATATGGGCTTTAGTATTTCATTCGTACCTTAAATCTTGCCTTGCCTGTTCTTACCTGCTTTGTTAAGAATTCTTTATTACACACGGCACATGTGATCTTCTTATCATAAAGGTAAACACTTTCCTGTTTTTCTTCCATATCATTACCCGCATAAAGAGGTTGTTAACCACTTATTATTTCTGGAGCTTAAATGAACTCTTTAATGATACGATTCTGTTAAATACCAGTGCATTCTCCTTAGAGTCTTTGTTATCAACACAAAAATAGCCATTTCTTACAAACTGAAATCTGTCTTCTGGCTTAGCATTAACAAGCTCAGGCTCTAAAATACAATTCTTAAGAACTGTAAGAGAATGAGGATTAATATTCATCGAACCATCTTCCTCATTGTATACTCCCTTTTCTTCATCCACAATGTTCTCATAAAGTCTGACTTCTGCGTTAATTCCCTTTGATGCTGATACCCAGTGTATAGTCCCCTTTACTTTACGCTCAGTAAATTGCCACCTTTTGTTGCAGGATCATAGGTACAATGTATACATGTTACATTGCCATCCTCATCCTTTTCAAACCCTGTACAAGTAACAAAATATGCTTCATAAGACGTACCTCGTTACCTGGGAATAATCTGAAATACTTTTTAGGTGGTTCCTCCATGAAGTCTTCTCTTTCAATATACAATTCCTTTGTAAATGGAACTTTTCTTGTTCCCATATCAGGATTTTCCTGATTGTTAGAAACTTCCATATACTCTACCTGATCTTCTGGATAGTTGTCGATTACAAGCTTAACCGGATCAAGTATTGCCATCATACGTTTAACCTTAAGCTTAAGGTCTTCTCTTATACAATACTCAAGCATAGGATATTCTACAGATCCTGTGCCTTAGTTACACCTACAAGTTCAACAAACATCTTAATAGCCTCAGGTGTAAATCCTCTTCTTCTAAGAGCTGCTATAGATACCAGTCGTGGATCATCCCATCCGTCAACCACACCATCCTCTACAAGCTTCTTAATATATCTCTTTCCAGTTACTACATTAGTAAGATACAACTTGGCAAACTCTATCTGCTTAGGATTCTCTTCTGGCGATGTTTTATAGCCTGTTTCTATAACTACCCAGTCATAAAGAGGTCTGTGATCCTCAAACTCAAGCGTACATATAGAATGTGTGATTCCTTCTACGGCATCTTCTATAGGATGTGCAAAATCATACATAGGATATATGCACCACTTATCACCTGTTCTATGGTGAGTCATATGTGCTACTCTGTATATAACAGGATCTCTCATGTTGATGTTAGGTGATGCCATGTCTATCTTGGCTCTTAACACCTTCCCGCCATCACCATATCTGCCTTCCTTCATTTCCTCAAAAAGCTTAAGGTTTTCTTCAACTGAACGGTCTCTGTATGGGCTCTCCTTACCTGGTTCTGTAAGAGTTCCTCTGTATTTTCTTATTTCTTCTGCTGATAAATCATCAACATAAGCCTTTCCCTTCTTTATAAGGCGCACTGCTGCCTCATACATCTGTGGAAAATAATCTGATGCAAAAAGAACATCTCCATTCCATTTTGCTCCAAGCCATTCAACATCCTTTTTTATAGAATCAACGAATTCAACCTTTTCTTTTGTTGGATTCGTATCATCAAATCTCATATTAAACTGACCATTGTATTCCTTTGCAAGCCCATAGTTAAGTAATATGGACTTTTGCATGTCCAATATGAAGATATCCGTTAGGTTCTGGTGGAAATCGCGTAACTACCTTTTCGCAGTGACCTTCCTTTATATCTTTATCAATAATCTGTTCAATAAAATTCTTTGAAACAGTCTCGTTATCCATCAGTATATTCCTCCTACAATAAGTTCACTTTTTTCGCATATTATACTTTATAATACTGCAAAGCTAATGTAATTTCAAGCCGCTGTTAACTACTTTGCCTTTTCATACATCTCTTTAAGTTCATCAACACTGAACTTATAATGACTATTACAGAAATGACAGTTAACCTCTATAGGTTCGCCATCATCTATCATCTTCTGAAGCTCCTGCTTACCAACACTTATAACAGCTGCGCTTACACGTTCCTTAGAGCAGTTGCAGTAAAATTCTGTTGGTATTTTATCCAGTATCTGAAGTTCCATACCCTCAAATATATGCTCAAGTATTTCCTCTGGTGTCATTCCATGTTCAAGCATCTGTGTAACTGACTTTATCTCTTTAATTCTTTTTTCAAGCTTATCTATAAACTCCTCAGTTGCATTAGGCATAAGCTGTATTATAAAGCCACCAGCTTCCTTTACTGTGTTATCCTTATTCATAAGCACACCAAGTCCTACAGATGATGGAACCTGCTCACTTGTAGCAAAATAATACGTTAAATCATCAGCTATTTCACTTGTTATAAGTATAGTATCACCTACATATGGCTCTCTTAATCCTATATCTTTAATAACACTGATCACACCTATTCCGACTGCGCCAGCAATATCCATATGTCCATCCTTAAGTGGCAGCATAGCCTGTGGATTAGCTACACAGCCTTTAACATGTCCATTAGTCTCTGCTGTAACTGTCATGGCACCTAACGGACCGTTACCCTTAACCTGTATAGTAAGTACATCTGTATCATTTTTCATCATAGTTCCCATCATAGCTCCACCTGTAAGAAGTCTTCCAAGTGCTATAGTTGCTATCGGACTCATGTTATGATTTTTTCTTGCTGTTTCAACTACATCTTTTGTTGTTGCTGCGAAGGCACGTACCTGTCCACTCGCTGCTGTTGCCCTGACTATATATCTTTCATAATAATCTCCATTCTTGCGTGTGAAAATCTTAATTTTTCACACTAATGCTCATTTCTTTTTTATATACGTTACTACAGTGTTATATTACTTATGCTCAACGATATAGTATAGTCTTTCTGACTCCTGTGCTGGCTCATTATGCGTAAAGGCATCGTATACATAACGTATTTTAAGCCCTGCTTTTTCACAGCATTCTCAACCTCTGCCATAGTAAAGCCATGCTGGTAATGCTGCTCCTCAAACCTGTCAAATGTGCCATCTTCATTTCTTACAAACACCGCAAGCTCATATTCATTATTAGCACTTTCATCATCATAATAGTTATCCCATATAAATGCAGAATCTTCCTATTCTCCGCATACGTGTTGTCTGACAGTATATCCTTGAAAAAATGTATTGTTTTAAGGTCAAATATAAATATGCCTCCTGGCTTTAATCCATTTTTTACGCTATTTAAATACATCACACAAATCATCATTCGTAGTTATATAATTCATGGAATCACCTATACTTACGAATGCATCTACCTCATAAGGAAGTTCGAATTCTCTCATATCCTGGCAGCTATATATTATCTGCTGTCCTGAATCATACGTTTTCTCACTTGCAATAGAAAGCATATCCTCAGAAAGGTCTATACCTAAAATATCATACCCTTCCTTGTCAAGCATTCTCGTGACAGTACCAGTACCACAGCCAAGATCAGCTATAGTACTATCAGTTCCTATATTATTTTCCTTTAAAAGTTCATAAAGATAATATTCCCATTCATCATATGGAATATTATCCATATATTCATCATATACATACGCAAAACCTGTATAGGCTTCCATAGCATCTTTCCTCTCTCTTTTACTAGCAAAAGACCTGCGTGTAATCTATAACAACAGACTACCTGCAGGTTTAACTCAACATTAACACATATCAATTATGTACAACATAAAGCCTGGAATAAAGCTTAAGCATTCTTTCCACAGCACTGCTTATACTTTTTTCCACTTCCACATGGACATGGATCATTACGTCCAATCTTCTTTCCCTTTACAATTGTACCTGATAACTTCTGTTTCTTGTATAATGCCTTTCTTGTTTCTTCATCAAGTAAAGCATCCCACTGTGGAAGTTCATATAACCAGTCTGCCTTGCAGCCAACCATATTGTAGTAAAGCTTTTCCTTATCATAGTCAAGGCTTACTTCTGTATCTTCTTCCATAGTCTCTATTGGATTAGGAGTCTTAAGCTGTCATTGATTCCATCAAGAAATCCTGCCATAAGAAGTACTTCCACACCATACTTATCAGCAAGTTCCTTAACTGTTCCCTTAACTACTGTATCAGGAGCCGAAAGAATCTGTTCATAGATTGCCTTCTCCTGTGTAAAATAACTGCCCCAGAACTCATTAGCTGTTTTCTGATCCATCTCTGTCTGGTATGCAAGATTTCTCCATGTATCTAATAATGCCATTATATTTAACCTCTCTTTATCTAAGTAAACTGATTATAAAGTGATCCAGCTGAATAATAATTATATGAACCACTCGAATTATACAGGTTCTGTGTCTGCAGCTTAGAAAGCTGTGCTGCTGAACTGCTGTATATTGATGAAGCACTTGAAGCAACTGACTGTCCATATGATGCTGTACTTGCAAACACTGACTTAGCTACTGCCATATCTGCATTCTTGAATTTAGTTTCATCAATCGAAAGCTTATTCTTACTGTCAACCGTGATGCCAAGCTTCTTAAGAAGTGCTGAATTCTGCTTTGTATTATTAACAACATTAGAAGCTGTTCTTAACACAGAATTATCTTCAGAATCTCCTGCTGCCTCTATCAGTGAATTATAGTCTTTAACAAATGATGATACTGCCTTATATATAGCATCCGTATCATATTTGTCAGATGTTGTTCCATCTTCATTCTTAACTGACTTTTTGTTCCACAAAGACACGCTCTTTAAATCCTGTGCATCATCAACAACCGCCGAAGCTGCATCCTTTGTTTTAGCTGCGTTAATTTTCTGTGATGATATCGTTGTTGTACTGCCGCTATCTGTCTTAGAAGAATCTTTAACAGGATGCTTTGCATAGTATGATTTAAGAAGCTGCTTATATGTTCCTGTCCTTATAGAATTATAAGTACTAAGATCAATACTTCCTATTCCAAGGATGAACTACTATTTCCTGAATTAAGACCTGCGAATAAAGCCGATATACTACTTGAATTATAACCTGAAATAGCTGCCATAATCATTCCTCCTTATCTATCTGTTCCTCTGTCTAAGCGATAAATACATACACTAACCCTTAAAACTGATTTAGTTTCCCGTAATTCGTACAGAAATGCTAACTAGTTATCAGAAAGTCTCTGAATCATTTCCCACATAGCTTCAGCTGAATTAAAGTTCTCTGGAACTATGTCCACAGGAGTAATCTCTATATCAAATGTATCATTAAGTTCTCCAACGATTGATACTATATCGAAAGAATCTAAGATTCCATCATCTACAAGTGTATCACATGTTTCATAATCTACATCTGAATTAACCTCTGTCAAAATATCCATTAACTGATCCATTATTAATAACCTAACCTTTCTTATAAAAAATATCGTCATGAATAGACTCTTTGTTAACCTCTATTCCAATCATTCTTATATCTGATATAAACGTATTGCGTAAATAATTCACATAAATTATACACACTGCATTTATTCGCGCTCACATCTTAATATAAAAATCTGTCAGATAAAAAATATAACATATATGAATGTTAGTCAAGCATATTTTATTATAATTAACAACTACTTAACATATATTCGTGAATTAATTGTATCTGTGGCAGTCACATCCCTGTATAACTCAACACTTCCATCTTCGTTATATGCGGTAATAACAGGCATTCTTCTGCTTAAGAACAAATATATACCCTCTGTTATTGAATATGCACCTATATTATAAAATATTATCTTATCTCCTGTCTGTGGCTTTCCTATAGGAAGATTTTTTACAATCAGATCTGCCACTGTACAGAGTGAACCACATATAGTCCACTTTTCATCATCTGTTCCAGCTAGTGTATCAGATATATTTTTATCCCTTACTATTGTTCCATCAGCCTTTACGTATGAATACGCAGGAATCTTCATAGCCATGGTCTGTCCATAATAGTTTACATGATTAATTCCTCCATCAACTATTACATACTGCTGTCCCTTATTAGTCTTTATATCTGCTACTCCGGTAACATATACGCCACAGTCTGCTGCCAGATATCTTCCCATCTCTAACGTAATATGATACTTTTCCTTGTAAGATGCCAGCATCTCTGCTAATTCTTTAAGCATATCATAGTTATTTTCATATGCTGCATCTCCAAAATATGCAACAGGAAGTCCTGGACCATACTCAAGCTCTTCTGCCTTGAAGCCATATTCCTCATACAGCCTGTCACATAGAGCATCCAGCCATTCTATTTCATTTTTTATAATATCAAACTTTTTCTTCTGTGTACCTGTATAGCACTGCAGGCCCAGTATGTTAATATAAGGATGTGACTTCTCTGTTTTTATAATCATTTCTATATCTGATTCATCAAGTCCGAACTGATTGCCACTTGTTACCCTTAGAAGAACATTTATCTTTAATTCTCTTGTGGCAGCACAATCAGACAACAGCCTATACTGTTCAACAGACTCCACTGTATACACACCTACACCGCCACAGTCATCCATAACATGACATATATCCTTTTCTTCCTTGTTAACTCCTGAAAGAACCACATCCTGCATGTTAACCTTTTCACGCTCGCATATTGCAAACTCTCCTGGTGAACATACCTCATATTTAGTATTAAGTGACTTGAATGCATCTACTAAAAATGGATTAGCTTTCATGGCATAACACAGTGTTATATCATTTCCTAATATAGTCTGGATGTCATGTATTCTTTTACCAAGATGCTCCTTATCCAATATATATATTGGTGTTCCATATTGATTGGCAATCTCAATGATTTTTTCTGTACTAAGCATTATATTCCTCCATCAAAGCCTTTCTGTCTATCTTTCCATTTTTTGTAAGTGGCATAGCTTCAACATTAACAAGTACTTCTGGTATCATAAACTTAGGAATCTTTGATACAAGATAATGTGTAAGTGACTTGTTATCAGCATTTCCCTCATAGAAAGCATATATCTTATTCTGTTCCTGTTCATATATGCAGCATGCTCTCTGTATGCCATCCATGGAGTTAATCGCCATCTCTATCTCACCAAGCTCTATCCTGTGTCCATTGTGCTTTATCTGGAAATCCTTTCTTGAAGAGAAGCACATCTCGCCCCTCTCGTTGTAATAACCAAGATCACCTGTTCTATATATTATCTCGTTATAATATGGATTAAGTGGATTCTGTACAAATGCACTATCTGTCTTTTCCCTGTTATTAAAATAGCCCATAGTTACCGCTGTTCCTGATACACATATCTCACCAGTTTTCTTAGGTCGTCTGCGTCATATCTGATTATTATTCTCATCTAAAAGGAATACTCTTTCATTAGGAAATGCACTTCCCATTGGTAGTACATCTTCAAGTTCAAACTCCCTGTCAACAATATAATAAGTACAGTTACATGTAATCTCTGTTGGTCCATACACATTGACAAACATAGCATCAGGATATATTTCTCTCCACTTGTTAAGATGCTTTATCGGCATAACCTCTCCTGAGAATATAACCTTGTTGATACTTTCAGGAACTTTATAATCAAATCCGTTAAGCGTTGTTACTATACATAAAGCTGAAACAGCCCATATAAGTGTAGTAACCTTATTATCATCAAGATAGTCAAGAAGTCTTGTAGGAAATGAAAACATCGACTTTGGAATAATCTGCAATGTTGCCCCACACTTAAGACTTGAATATATATCCTTGACTGATACATCAAAATCAAATGGTGCCTGGTTGCCTATAACATCATTTTCTGATATTCCAAATGTATCAGTAAAACAGTCAATAAAGTCAATAACTGAGCGGTGGTTAACAACAACACCCTTAGGCACACCAGTTGAACCAGATGTGAATATTGCATATAAAGGATCAATATCAAGCGAGCTGGCCTTTATAGAAGCAAGCCTGTCCCTGATTTCATCAGTAACCTGTGTTTCAAGCAGGTCCTCTATATATATTATCTTTCCAGCAAACTCAAGCTTAGCTGCTTTTTTCTCATTTTTCCTGTTTGTAACTATTATATCTGCCTCAAGAGTGTCAAGAATACCATGTATTCTTTCTGCCGGATGTCCTGGTTCTAATAACACATAAAAATTATCCGTCATAACTACACCCATAAACGCTGCAAGTGCAACGCAGCTCTTATCCATATATACAGGAACTGCTCTTCTTACTCCAACATACTCTGACAATCCAGCCGCTATAGCTGTTGCGTTATCCACAAGCTCTGTATATGTCATAGATGACTTGTCATCTGCTACAGCTGTCTTTAATGGATATTTTTCCTTTGAATTATATAAATAATCCAATACATTCTTTATCATCATTGATTACCTTTCTTAACTAAAGTGTTAAAAATACCTTTTCTATATAACTAAAATATGATACCATTTTTATTATTAAAAATCCATAGTATTATGTGAATTGCAGTTCAATAAAGCAATCCGTATACATCATCAGAAACAAAACAGCCAACAGAATGGAGATATCATGAAAAAGTTTAAAAGAATCGCTGCTCTTGCCGTTGTGATCGCATGGGCTGCCCTTATTATCATCACCTCATAACTGCCTTTATTGACAACGAAACAGCCAATACTTTATTCAAAGGACTCATATTCACCGATATTGTACTTCCCGTTGTTGCTTACGCAATGATGCTTATGTATAAATATCTTTCAGGTCGTAAACAGTAGTATCAACAATAGCGATGATTAAGAATATACTTTCTTAATCATCGCTAATTTACGCTCATCAATATAAATCTATATTTTATATTTCAATTTTACTTTCCATAAGAGCTTACTCTATGAATAATCTCATGTCTTCCTGGTCCATTTGATACCATTGTTATAGGAGCTTCGATTTCCTTTTCAATAGTTTCTACATAGTTGCGGCAGGCTTCTGGAAGGTCTTCGTAGTTCTTGATTCCCCTTATATCACACTTCCAGCCTGGGAGTACCTTAAGTACTGGCTTAGCTTTTCAAGTTCTGAAGTTGTTGGGAAGTCCTTAGTAACCTTTCCATCTATCTCATAACCTACGCAGATAGGTATCTCATCAAGATATCCTAATACATCTACTACTGTAAGAGCAACCTCTGTTGTTCCCTGCATACGTACACCATAACGTGTTGCAACTGCATCAAACCATCCATTCTTCTTGGACGTCCTGTTGTAGCACCGAACTCGCCGCCATCACCGCCGCGCTTTCTTAACTCGTCAGCTTCATCACCAAATATTTCACTAACAAATGCGCCAGCTCCTACTGCTGATGAGTATGCCTTAACTACTGTAACGACATCCTGGATAGATGCAGCTGGAATACCTGCACCAATAGCGCCGTAAGGTGCAAGTGTTGAAGATGATGTAACCATAGGATATATTCCATGGTCTGGATCCTTAAGAGAACCTAACTGTCCTTCAAGAAGAATCTTCTTTCCATCCTTAAGAGCCTGATGAAGGAATGCTGATGTATCGCATACAAATGGCTTAACCATCTCCTTGTACTCCATAAGTGTATTAAA
>ENA-OQIG01001030-OQIG01001030.1-human-gut-metagenome-genome-assembly--contig:-NODE-1030-length-13523-cov-6.837489_pt1 | contig 13523 bp, 20 predicted proteins | sample MGYA00242576_ERZ504741 | MGnify/ENA primary metagenome ERZ504741 (study PRJEB26092, sample SAMD00036436) | human gut metagenome | host: Homo sapiens | study: EMG produced TPA metagenomics assembly of... | reverse complement strand
TGCCCGTAAACGCAAGACGATTGCCGTGTGCAGGAGTTGTCACAAGAAGATACATGACGGAAAGATAGACTGAAATTAGTGGAGAGCCGGATACGCTGAGAGGTGTAAGTCCGGTTCGGGGGCGAGCATTTGGAAACCTACCATAGAAATATGATAAGGCGCTGGGTGCTTAGCCTACACAAAACGGTTAGAAAGTATTTTGGTGAGGCCGTTGTCGTCACTCAAGAACTGGACGATATTGTATCAAGTCCCATTATCAAAGACACCATTATCAACAATGCCGATTGTAAGATTCTGCTGGATCAGCGAAAGTATATTAACAAGTTTGACTCCGTACAGTCCCTGCTCGGATTGACCGACAAAGAGAAAGGGCAGATATTGTCTATCAATCAGTCCAACGATCCGGCACGGAAGTATAAGGAGGTTTGAATAGGCTTGGGAGGTGTCCGGTCCGCTGTCTATGCCACAGAAACCTCTGTCGAGGAGTATCTCACCTATACCACGGAAGAAACCGAAAAACTGGAAGTCACACAAATGACAGAGAAGCTGGGCGGCAATATGGAGCAGGCTATCCGAATGTTGGCAAGTGAGAAGAAAAAGAAAAAATAAACGATTAAAATAAAGAAGCAATGAGAAAGAGAATTATAAGCATGTTGTTTGTCCTGTCGGCCTTTATAGTACCGGCAAGCGTACAGGCACAGTGGGTGGTGTCCGATCCGGGCAACCTCGTCCAGGGTATCGTGAACAGTGTCAACGAAATAGTGGAGACCTCGGAAACGGCGCAGAATGCCCTCTCCACATGGAAGGAGACCTCAAAGATTTTCGAGCAGGGGCGTGAGTATTACGACAAGCTGCGCAAAGTGAACGACCTGATCAGCGGCAGCGAGAAAGTCAAGGAGTCCGTCCTGATGCTCGGTGATATCTCCGAGATTTACGTGAACAATTTCGGCAAGATGCTAACCGACAAGAATTTCAGCCAGCGGGAGCTGAATGCGATAGCTGCCGGTTATAACACCATCATGAAGAAGAGCAGCCGCAGCATTACCGAGCTGAAGAATATCATCAATCCCACCGGCATGTCCATGAACGACAAGGAACGCATTGACCTGGTGAACCGGGTATACAGGGAAATGACACATTACAAGGAATTGGCCAACTACTACACCCGCAAGAACCTGCATGTATCCTACCTGCGTGCCAAGGAGAAGAACGAGCAGCAACAGGTATTTGACCTGTACGGCAAGGATGAGCGTTATTGGTAGTCTACAATTTTAAAAGAATCAATTATGGTATTATTATCCATTTCATTTGAAAATATGCACCAGATTCTTCGGAATCTCTATGATACGATGACCAAACTCTGCCACCCGATGATGGACATGGCGATGGCACTCGCTGCATTAGGAGCTTTGTTCTATATCGCTTACCGTGTCTGGCAGTCGCTCTCCCGTGCGGAGCCCATCGATGTCTTTTCGATGTTACGGCCTTTTGTCCTGGGCATGTGTATCCTTTTCTTTGACGTGATGGTGCTGGGAACTCTCAACGGTATCTTTAGCCCCATCGTTCAGGGAACCGGAATGCTGCTCCGTGACCAGACCTTCGACTTGCAGAAGTACCAGCAGGAGAAGGACAAGCTCCGTGCGGACATGATGGCTAAGACGATGATGACCGGACGTGTCTTTGCTTCCAATGAGGAGCTGGATGCGGAACTGGATAACATGGGCTGGAGTGAGGAGGAGCATACGGCCTTGCAGACCATGTATGAGGTTTCGTATGCCTTCTCCCTGCAAGGTATTGTCCAGATGGTCATGCGCAAATTGCTGGAGATTCTCTTCCAGTCCGCTTCGCTGGTCATCGACACGATCCGTACCTTTTTCCTGATAGTCCTAAGCATTTTGGGACCGATAGCCTTTGCCCTGAGTGTTTTTGACGGACTGCAGAACACGCTTGTCCAATGGCTGGCACGCTATATCAGTGTCTATCTCTGGCTACCGGTGGCTGATCTCTTCGGGGCGATGCTTGCCAAGATACAGACGCTAATCCTGCAGGAAGAGATGAACCTGATGGCCGATCCGATGAGTGTCATTGACGTGGACGGTTCCTCGGCCATCTATCTGATATTCATGGTCATCGGCATTATCGGATATTTTTGTGTGCCCACTGTTTCGAACTGGATTGTCCAAGCGGGAGGTATGAGTGCCTATAACCGGAATGTCAACAATACGACATCCAAGGTGACCAATGTAGCCGGTGCTGCGGCGGGTGCTTCGACGGGAAATGTCGGTGCCGTATTATTGAAAAAGTAGAAATTGAAAAAACATAAAATTATGGAATTTAAAAAGTTTTAAAAACATCGAATCCTCGTTCAGGCAGATCCGCCTGTTCACGTTGGTCTTTCTGGGTATTTGTGCCTCACTGACTACGTATGCCATCTGAAAGTCCTACCTCTTTGCTAACCAGCAACGGGAGAAAGTATATGTATTGGATCAGGGCAAGTCACTCATAGTGGCGTTATCCCAAGATGCGGCATTGAACCGTCCGGTGGAGGCCCGCGAGCATGTGCGCCGCATGCATGAACTGTTCTTTACGCTGGCTCCCGATAAGGTCGCTATCGAATCCAATATCAACCGGGCCATGTATCTGGCGGACAAGAGTCTTTATAGTTATTACCGGGATTGGAACGAGAAAGGCTATTATAATCGTCTGATCAGCGGTAATATTAACCAGACTGTCCTGGTAGACAGCATGCAGTGTGATTTCGATAACTATCCGTACCGGATCACCACCTTTGCCCGGCAGATGATTATCCGAAACAGCAATATCACCGAGCGTTCCCTGGTCACCCGTTGCTTCCTGCAGAGTACGGTCAGGTCGGATAATAATCCGCAAGGCTTCATGGCGGAACGCTTTGAGATTTTGGAAAACAGGGATATAAGGACCGTTGAACGCTAATATATTAAGGTAATGAAAAGCAGGAAGATAAAGACAGAGATCAGCGAAAAACTGAAGAACGTTTGCGAGGAGCTGTCCGAAAAAGAGCGTAAGGGAGTGCTTGTGGGCATGCTGGTTACCAGTACCGTTCTATGTGGTATCACCGTAGCACGCGCTTTCGGGCGTTTTCTCTCTCACGGCACACAAAAGGAGTTGCCGTTTGTCCATCCGGTGGACTCCCTCCACCGGGCGGATAAAGACAGTATAATGTATCACCCTAAAACCAACGAGTAATGGAAGATAAAGATTTGGAAAAGCCCGAAGCGGCAGAAGAAACGGCGGTACAGCCGGAAAACGGCAGAGCCTTGAAGGAAGAACCTGAAAAAGAGAAGAAGGTGCTCACACCGGAAGAGATGGAAAAAAGAAGGAAGTTCATTGTGATTCCGGCCTTTGTGCTGGTCTTCCTGGGAGTCATGTACTGAATATTTGCCCCCTCCGGCAAGGAAAACGAGACGGAAGCCCCCGGAAATTCAGGATTCAATGTGAACGTACCCGAACCTACCACTGCCAAACTGGTGGATAAGAAGACCGCTGCCTATGAGAAGCAACAGGCGGAAGTGGAGGAAGAAAGCCGGATGAAGTCGTTGGAGCAGCTTGCCGGGACATTAATGAACGAAGGAAAGGGGGCATCCGATACCGGTGAAAAAGAAAAGGACGGAGACCGGTTGCAACAGTCCGTTAATACCTACGAGCAAATCTCCGGGCAGTTGAATGACTTCTATGAGACTCCCAAAGAGACGGCAAACAGCGATTTGGAAAGAAAAGTAGATGAACTGAACAAAAAGCTGGAAGAGGCGGAAAAGGAGAAGAACAAGGCGGCTACCCGAGAAGACTGATGGAGCGGTCCTACAAGATGGCGGCAAAGTATCTGAACCCGGATAAGGATACGGTCCAGGAGAAAGCTGTCGGAAAAGAACCCACGGAAACTGTTCCGGTTCAGCGGGCGGAGTATCAGACGACCTCCGGCCTTTCACAACCTGTTACGGATTCCGCCTATATCGCTTCGCTTACTGTCGAGAGGAATTACGGTTTTAATACTGCTGTCGGGAACAGCTACCAAATGGGGACGAATACCATCGCCGCCTGCATTTCGGAGAACCAGATCATTGAACAGGGAGGCAGGGTAAAACTCCGGTTGCTGCAACCTCTACAAGCCGGCAACATTACCGTTCCGGAGAACAGTCTGGTAACAGGTGCGGCGGTCATACAGGGAGAGCGTCTGGATATCCTGATCAGCAGCATCGAGTATGCCGGGAATATCATTCCTGTTCAGTTGGCGACTTACGATATAGACGGGCAGAAAGGTATTTTCGTTCCCGGATCGGAAACCCGCAATGCGGCAAAGGATGCGGCTGGAACGGTCAGCGAGAGCATGGGAAACAGCGTTTCGTTTGCACGTTCTGCCGGACAGCAGGTGGTCATGGACCTGACGCGCGGAGTCATGCAGGGCGGCACGCGGTTGATCGCCGGACGGGTTCGCGCGGTCAAGGTGACACTGAAAGCCGGATATAAGGTGCTGCTGGTCACAAAGAGACAATAACGGATTATTCACTTTAATAAAAAAGACAAGACAATGAAAATAGTTATAGCATTCTTGATGGCTGTTCTGGCCTCGGTATCCGGTTTTTCACAGGAGGAAAGGCCGGTAAATCCCGTCAGGATTCTGACGGCGGGCCAGCATATCATCCCTTATAAAATAGAGGTCACTTTTGGGAAGACGGTGCATATCCTCTTCCCTTCGGAAGTGCGCTACGTGGATTTGGGCAGTAACAATATCATCGCAGGCAAGGCTGACGGAGTCGAGAACGTGGTACGTGTCAAAGCGGCGGTGAAGGAGTTTCCGGGAGAGACGAACTTCTCCGTGATTACAGGAGACGGCTCTTTCTTTTCCTTCAATGTCGTTTATAAGGAAGAGCCTTCCACACTGAATATCAATATGGACCAGTGGATGAACCCGGACGAGGGAGAAAAGAAAGGAGGCAGCTCCATCCGTGTCACGGAACTGGGCGAGGAAGATCCGACGGTCATTGCCAGCGTGATGTACACCATCCACCGGCTGGACCGTAGGGACGTGAAGCATATCGGATGCAGGCAGTTCGGGATGCAGGCTCTTTTAAAGGGCATTTATGTGCATAAGGACCTGATCTTCTTCCATGTTTCCCTGACGAACAATTCCAATGTGCCTTTCGATGTGGATTTCGTGCGATTTAAGATAGTGGATAAGAAGATAGCCAAAAGGACGGCTCAGCAGGAAACTTATATTGAACCGGTACGCACGCTCAATGCCCTGACACGCATCGAAGGAAAGAGCACGGGACGGATCGTGTATGCCTTTCCGAAAATTGTCATTCCTGACGACAAGTTGCTGGAAGTGGAAATTTACGAGAAAGGGGGAGGCCGTCACCAGCGGTTCTATATTGAGAACAGTGACCTGGTGGACGCGCGTATTGTGAATGAATTAATCGGTGAGTAATCATGAAAAGAGTTTTATTTATTTTGTTATGCATTTGTCTGCCCTTTGTGGCAGGCAAATCTTTTGCCCAGCGTTACCTGCCGGGGCAGAAAGGTATCCAGCTTACGTTAGGCGGTGTAGACGACTTCGGTTCAAATGTGAAGCATCTGCATGGTAATTTCCAGGTCGGACTGGCTCTGAGTCGGTATAACCGGAACCATTCCCGCTGGCTGTTCGGGGCGGATTATGTGAAAAAGCACTATTCCTATAAGGATGTTGCGATCCCCAAAGCGCAGTTTACCGGGGAGGTAGGTTATTTCGTGCCGTTCATCTCGGACCGTGGTAAGAACGTGTTCTTCTCTGCCGGTCTTTCCGCTCTGGCGGGTTATGAGACGACCAACTGGAACTGCAAGCTGCTCTATGACGGGGCGACTTTAAAGAATGACGGATGCTTCATTTATGGTTTTGCCCCGGCTTTCGAGATGGAGGCGTTCCTTTCCGACAGGCTGGTTTTTCTTTTCAATGTCCGCCAGAGGATATTCTTCGGATCATCCGTGGGGAATTTCCACACGGTGGCAGCTGTCGGTGTCAAGTACATTTTCAATTAGCAGCAACAGTATGGAACAAGGCAATTGGAACGTGGATGAGATGCTTCATTGGTGGATATGAAAATAAACCGGGAAGACCGGAACATACGTGAACAAAGCAAGAAGATGAATGAGAATTTCCTACACTTTTTCGAATGGAATGCGGAGAGCCTGTATAAGTCTCATTTTATGTCCGGGTGTTATAAGATACTCCGGCAGGCGGTGGACGGGGCAAAGGGCATGGATACGGTTTGGAATATTGTTGAGGACAACATTGCTTACTGTGAGAACAAACTGTTGAACGGTCAGGTGGATTGTAACAGTTCCAGCCGGACAACGAATGTTGCCCATTTCCTGAAGTTGGAGTGTATGCAGCAGTTAGTTAGGGATTACCGGGAATTCGCGAATATCCTTGCGCAAACGCCTCCCGAAGAGAATTTGCAACAGACGGCTAATAAAACAGAAAAGAAGAGAGAAGAGCCGCCTGAAAGAAAGATAAAAACGGGCATCAGGCGTTAGCCGACAACGGACTCAATCAAGTAAATTATTCATTTAGTAATACGTAAAATCATGAAGATGAAATTAATAATAAGTGGTATCATGCTCACATTGCTTTGCCTGCTGGGTGGCTGTGATGATAAATTGGAAGTACAGCAGGCTTATGATTTCTCGCTAACGTCCTGGTATCTCCAGAAGACCATTTCCCCGGATGAGACCGTGGAGATTCGTCTGACACTCAATCGTAGCGGAAACTATGAGGAAGCCGGCTATCAAATCGGTTATATACAGATGGAGGGTAGCGGCGAGGTGTACGACAAGAAGAAGGTCTATCTGGTGAACCGGGAGATGCAACCGTTGGATTCGATAGCGGAGTTGGATGACAGCGATCCCTGCCGCCAGGTATTCACGCTCTTCTATCATAACCGAAGCAGCAAGAATGCGGAAATTAAATTCGTGATAGCGGATAATTTCCATCAGGAAAGAGAACTGGATATATCCTTTCAGAGCGAAACTGAAACGGACATGGAACTATAAATCGGACAACAATGGATAAAAGTGATTTAAGGATCGAACAATTGCAGCAATATCTTGACAAGAAGAAAGGGGTTGTGGAAAGCGATATAAAAGAGTATAACCAGCAACTGGGAAAAAACTATCTTCATTTCTTTGACTGGCATGCCGATGACTTGTATAAGGCCTGTTATATGGATAAGAATTATAAGGCCATTCAGGAGGCGATTGATACCGCTGAAACGCCGAAGGACATTGAAGGCTATTTGAAGCGTTGTACCCTGTATATAGAAGAAGATCTCCTGAACGGTCCGCTTGTCAAGAAAAGTACCAACCCGATGTCGAATATGGCCCATTCCCTGGAGATGGAATGCAAACAGGAGTTACTGAAGGACCTCCGGTATTTAAACAGGCTTCTTCAGAGTGAGACTGTAAGTGAAAGAATAAGGCCGCAAGAAGCACCCCGACAAGAAATTGTGCCTGTGAAAGAAAAGAAGAAAACGGGACCACGGTTGAGATAGTATCAATTGAAAGCAATAAAAAAGCTACTGAATTTTTGTTTCAGTAGCTTTTTTATTTATCCCGGTCTTATATTCCGGCTATACCAGATAAGCCTCAAAAAGATAATGTATGAATAACCGGCCCTTTTCCGTCCAGACCGTCAACATGGCCGTGCCTGTTTCTCCTGTGCGGCTTTCCCATACATGGGTCCGGGTTGCCGTATAGCCTTGATTCTGGTAAGGAGCTTTGAGCAGCCACTGACCGGATTGACGGAACTGGATGCCTGCCCATCGGAGCCGCTTGTTCAACATTCCGGCAGTCATTCCCAATTCTTTCGCTATCTGTGTGGTCGTGTAGGTGCTTTGGGATTGCAGGACTTTGTCGTAATACTGAACTTTTGGGGCCTGTAGCTTGAGTTTCAGGATAGCATAGTTGTTCTCCTTCTCCAATGCTGAAATACGGCTGTCTCGCTCTTTTATACGGTTCTGTGCGAGCAATATGGCACGCGCAAGCAGTTCATTATCCGTTTCGCCATTCTTCTTAAGAAGATAGCCACCGTTCTTTAGTGTTTCGGGAACCAGTTCATCAAATATCCAGCTTTCGAATTTCTCAGCGGAAGGCAGCTTGCTACCGGCAATCAGCGGTATACGTTTCCTTCGCTGATGTACTTGATTTTCTGGACGGCACTGCGTGTAGGGGTGTCGTAAGCCACGACACCCATTGGTTTACAATGTCTTACGACGGCATCTCTCGGATTGGAGTAGCCAAGTGCGGCGGCAACATCCGAGGCGCAGAACCATATTTTCCCGTCAATTTCCAGTGTCCGGATGCGTCCGAACTCGGGATGTTCAAATATCGATACTTTATTCATGACTGTTTAATTTATAGGTTTCTTCTATTGCTTTAAATATCTCGTAGACTACCTGGGGGACGATAGCGTTCCCGTATCCTTTAATGGATGCCTGTCTTCACCGAGAAAAGGAGATACCGTCCAATCGGGTGGAAAGCCCATCATCTCGGCTACAAACAGGGGATTGAGTTGGAAACTCTTTCCAGTCCGGGCGAAGAAATCCGGAAGGCTGTTCTTCTGTGGTATCTTTCCCCGTTTCTTCAGGTTCTCCAGTGAAGGTGCGCCTTTCCAATCCCGCGCTGTCGGTGTCGGCATCACTTGTCCTTCTGCCAGCCATTGTAGGATCGATTCTTCCAGATTGTTCCCGTCCGTGTTTTCCAGCTCAGTATTGTCCGGTATCGGTTCCGGTAGTATCCCGTAAAAGTCCAGAAAATCCGTCAGGCCGTTGGGATTCTTCTCTCCGGCTATCTGGGCATGGGGTGAGGATAAATTCATCGATTTCCATTTCCTGACTCTTTCGGCATGGTGTATCTCTGTTGCCACTGGCGTTGGCAGAAGCATTCCATGGATTATCTCCGGTAGTCCCTGCTGCCTGCTGCCCGGCCCCCTGCGCTTGTAGTCCTGTGCCGTCACGGTGGGCAATAAACCAAACTCTATCCCGTCTGTGAGGTGCACCGACGGAACAAGCCGGTATAAGTACCGGCTGGACGGAATATCCTTCGCGTTCAAGATCACGGCAAATGGTTTCAACAACATATTGCTGTCGTCTTTTAAATACAGGCTCACTCTCTCCGAATAGAGTGGATTGACTTCCCACTTCAGTCTCCTGACCGGGCTGTACCATCGTGAGGATGCCAGCAACGTTCTCACCAATGACCCAATCGGGCCTGATCTCATGTATGGCCCTGAGCATGTGAGGCCAGAGATAGCGGTTATCATCCGCTCCCTTTCTTTGGCCTGCGACGGAGAATGGTTGACAAGGAAAACCTCCTGTAAGGACATTGATTTTTCCTCTCCATTCCCTGAAATCTGTCGTTGTGACATCTGTATAACTTTTCGCATCTTTAAACCAGTAATTTAGAATGGTATTACAAAAATCGTCTATCTCGCAATGGAAGGCATTCTGCCATCCCATTCATTCGGCAGCCAGGTCTGGGGCGCCGAATCCACTAAACAGGGAAGCGTGTACCAGACGCTTCCGCTGTTTCTTGTCTTGCTCTTCTTCTTTCATTGTTTATTCATTATTTAGAGGTTCGAGGTTCATTACTTTTTTGTCGATCTTACGATAGATGCTCCCCATCTCCAGCATATTTTCCAATCGGAGCAGGTCCGTGATTTCATAGACGGTCATCCCTTTCTGTGTCGTGAAGCGGATATATCCTTTCTGTCGCTGTATCTCCACTTCTTCGGGAGTCATGTGCAGGACTTCACAGATTTCCTGCAAGGTCAGGGTAAGGCTTACTTCCTTAACTGTGTAGATGTAAGTCAGGATGTTCAGCATCTGGAGGCATTTGCGGTGTGATTTGACGAGTGCTGCGAATTTGTTTCGTTCTATGACGATTACTTTACTTTGATTTTCCATGTGAATTTTTATTTATGAGTTAATAGAATCGGATATGAAATCTTCGTTTAGACATTCTTCTCTCAGGAATTTATATACGTCAGAAGCCCAGAAGTAAATCTTGCCGCTGAGTTTGAAAAATGGGAGTTTCCCGGAATTACGCCAGCGGATCAGTGTCCGGTCGCATACTTTCAGCATCAGGCGCATATCCCGGCTGTCCAGCATTTGCTTACCGTTGAAACTGGTTACTGCTTCCAGAGCCGTTTCCAGCTTGGCAATCAGTTTTCGTTGTTCCTCAAAGTTGTCCTTTATCATTGCTTTGAGTATCTCAATATCATTTCTGTTCTCTTCCATACAATATTCCTTTGTTCTAATGGGTTATTTTTCTTTCTTCGGTTGCAAAGTTTTCAAAATTAGGCATGAAAATAGGGCTGACGGTAACCGCCAGCCCCACATTTTCCTTGTAACTCACTTGGTATCAATGTGAATTTTCAGAATATTTTTTCTTCATCAGGATAGAAAGGGGAATACACGCAATTCTCCTTCTTAAAAAAGAGACTGATAGAATGACAGAGGATATCGGATAAAAAAAGGGCTGACAATTAATTGTCAACCCTTCTATAAATATGCTATGATTAACTTGGAAGCATCAAAAACATTGCTTACCTTTGTGTTACAGAGATATTTGAAATTATGCAGAGCAATGCAATGTGTAGCTGAACTTCCACTACTATATCGTTACCTGCATCTTTATAAAAACACTTTTAATCGCTGATTTATAAAAGATTAAAACGAACTACACTCTTTTAAGCCTTAAAAGACTTGCTTTAACAGTGTGTTAAAACAAGTCTTTTACCGACAAACAATAGTTTATTATAATCATCTAATTTACAAAAGAATAACAGGACATATCAATTCATTCTCCGAGGATTTCATTTATATATTCTATAAAGAGATAATTACTATTTTGACAAGTAGAATATCACCTTGCCCTAAATCAAGGCAACAAAAAACAGACTAAATTCAACTCAATCATTTAACTGATAGATAGCAACAATGGGATTATCATCCTTATGAATCTTTTTGCCTTCCTTTCAATTTTCAAAAAAGTTATCTCAGCATTAACCCCTCTTTCAACTAAGAGAGTTGATATAAAACAGGAATCTCGCACTTTCTAAGAGCAGAATAGCTACTTATATTTATAAAGAACCAAAACATTATTATCATCTTCTTTCAACTTGGAAGCTATTTCTTTCAACTCTCCTCTCAAGCCGCCATTCTCGTTCCACCGTATCAGATTGGATGCGGAATAAGTCCACATGCCATAGTTACTCTCTACAAAAGTTTGATTCATATTACTTGGCAAATAAATACTCCGGGTCTCAGATTCAATAATATTCGAATCATAAATAGATGGTCTTACAATCTCTCCCGTATGTCTATTTAGCGAAAAGCATGGCATCTCCCATTCCGCTACCTCTCGAAAAGTAGCCCGATCATACTTCATCGAAACAAGACGGAAATAGAGATAGGAATCAGTATATAGGATAGGACCAATATTCATCTGGGGTTCACCATGGTGACAGAAGGTGAACGAACAGCAATAGGAGAAAGTTTATCATCAGCCAAATTATAAAGAGTATCTAACCCTATATCTGTTATCAGAAACTCAGAACCATTATTCAAAACAGGTAATAAGATATAACTATCCGCGTCCATATAGCGATTCCGGCAAGGTCACTATTTCTCTACGAAACACTCTGCGCCCCCGATCAGTCATTGTCAAACGAGAGTCTACCGGAACCAGTTGCCCACTCTGCTTATGAATGAAATAGTATGGATGCAAATCCTGATCTCGCTTTTCATGAAATGAATCGGCATTATACCCTATCAAGTACTTGTCATTGTAATCAAAAAGGTATTCAAAACGATACATCCTTTTCGAAGGGAGACGCAAAAGTCGCTTAAAATCACCTTTAAAGGAATAGACAAATATCTTTTGATTATTATAACTAAACACATAGTGCTCTTCTGCCGCAAAGTCAACAGCCAGACTGGATATTCTGTGATATTCTTCCGGTCCTCCCCCTCTACGATTTACAGTCCAAAGATACTTGCCGGAACGATCAAAAAGCAGGATATCTCTTCCATCTTGGAATAAAACAATATATTTATCAGATACGTGGTATCCTTGAATAACATAAGTCGCAACCAATGACTTTTTTGTAGTTTCCAGTGGTATATACTCTACATCAGCTACTTCACGTATTTCAATACGTTTCACAGGATAATCACGGGCTTTATCAATGTCAATCACTGGTAAAGAGGAGACAACAGACTCAGGAGAGGAAGAACAGCCCAGTAAGATAAACAGAATCAATAGATATAAATTTTTAAATACCATAAAGCAAAATTATAACGTTAAAAACTATTGTATCACATCTCTTTTAAAATATCACCAAGGTTTTATCGGAGCAAGAAGTGCCCCCCCAAGATCAATCCTCGTTATTCACCACAAATACATCATGACTATCATAACCCGGTCTATTTCTTCTAAAATAAGTGCATCCATCACTTTCAATATGTTTTAGCGAATTAAAAATTGTACTGAATAAATGCTTCATAGTCATTTCAATCCTTTAACTTGTAAATGGCAATAATCGGATTGTCATCTTCTCCCATTTCATCAAGAAGACGCATTAATTCGGCTTTCTTCTCCGGGAATTTAACTTTGGCATCTTTTATCGTTGCCTTCAGTTTATCTGCCTGAACTACATCAATAATCGAATAAACATGTCGATCATCAATATAGCGGAATCCGCCTATATTAACACCACCGTCTATGTCATTTGTTATCCCGGGAGTATCTAATGCAAACCAACCACCTATCTTATCAGAAGATTGACTCCAACTCTTCACACCTCCCGTTTGCTTATTGAAGAAACTATACCACCACCTTTTTCCATAAACATAAGTAAGCAACAAAAAATCTTTGGTCTCTGCGATAGACATCATTAAGATATAGTTTTCTCGCCTGCTTTGCCGACTTATTTGATACTCGGAAACAGGTAACTTATACCGTCCCAGATTTAAATGATAACGGGGAAAGATGGAATCCAGACTTACTCCATAGATTGTATCGTTAATTACAGAATAAGCATTATAGGAGTTATCATAAAACCAATGGCGTGGTCTATCAATCATCACAAACTGAGGACAATTCGCATAAAAACTTGATCCGAGATAAGGGCTTTGATTTGTCACAACAGTACCATCAGTTCCTACAATACAAACAGTAGAAACATATTGAGGAAAGAATTGACCTTCCGGTATAAAACCAGGATAACAAACAATGTTGTTATTCAAAAGATCAAAATCAGCAGATGCACTCATCAATGCTTCAAAATCTTTGGACGGAACTATCTTTTGAATAAATTGATTATCATGTACCCGATATACAAAAAAGCCACTACGATAAGCAGCTTTTACATATACAAGACTATCCGTAGCTGAAAAACCAAGTATTGTATTTGTTTCCTCCCGGCCCTTGTCCAATTTTCCGAGTGAACG
>ENA-OQIG01001029-OQIG01001029.1-human-gut-metagenome-genome-assembly--contig:-NODE-1029-length-13527-cov-19.620075_pt1 | contig 13527 bp, 13 predicted proteins | sample MGYA00242576_ERZ504741 | MGnify/ENA primary metagenome ERZ504741 (study PRJEB26092, sample SAMD00036436) | human gut metagenome | host: Homo sapiens | study: EMG produced TPA metagenomics assembly of... | reverse complement strand
CGCGTTCGCGGCCGATGGCGGCGGCGGGTCCGGGCACCGGCACAGGCACCGGTGATGCGCCGCCGGTGGCGAAGGACAGATCAGCTGGGTGTACAAGGACTCCTTCGGCGCCCCCGACCCGTGAGAACGTGAAGGCCGCGATGCAGGCCGCGGGTGTGAAGTCGATGGACGGCGCCGAATCGAACGGCGCCATCGACGAGGCCGTGACCAACGCGAACAACGAATGCGTGGCCCGTGCGAAGGCCTCCGGCAACCAGAATCCGGAATGCCGACTCGTGTCCGTGGGCTTCGTGCACACGCCCGGCAAGTCCGGCGACTGGTACACGGGCGCCAACGGCGGCTTCAACGCGAAGAAGTGGGCTGACGCTTACAAGCGGCCGGCATTTCCGGCACCACCTATTACTATCAGGGGGTCGGATATAAGACCACTGATAATTTCTCTGATGGTCAGACCAATATTGATTCTCTCGCCGCGCGTGAGATGGCGAAGGCCCCACGCTCCGTCGTCGCCATCGTCCTCGACCAGGACGAGCCACCGGTCGACACGCCGCCGGTCCCGCCGACCAAACACATCACCGAGGGCGTCAGCGCGGACTCGATGACGAACACCACGACCATCGAATCCAAGACCGGCAGGAAGGGCACCAAGCTCGACTTCAAGGACACGTTCGACCCGCACGGCCAGAAGTACACCGTGTCCAACCTGAAGGTCACCGACAAGACCGCCAACAAGGACATGACCGGCTCCTACACGTTCAACACCGCGAACGGGGCCACACCGTCCGGCAACGTGCTGACCGCCACCTGGAACGGCGGCAACCTGCCCGACGACCATGACTTCGAGTTCACGTTCGACGTGACCGTGTCCACGCCGGAGACCAGCAAGGTCGAGGACAAGGGCACGTGTTCTGGCAGGGCGTCACCAAGAAGCAGGACCAGGACACCGACAGCCACGAGTTCCCGACCTGGAAGCCGAACCCGAACAAGAGCTGGGTCAAGTGGGACGGCAAGGGCTGGAAGCTCGTGACCGACCCGACCAAGTCCAACAAGACCGGCGCCGACGACAACTACTTCCTCGACGGCGACAAGGTCGCCAGCGCGGTCAACGCCACCGTCGAGAAGGACCTCGTGCCCGACCAGTTGAAGACCTTCTCCATCGAGGACGACTACGCGAACGCCGACTACCTGTTCGACGCGGACGGCAAAAGCTCGATCCGCGTGTACGAGGCCGACGCGGACACCGCGGCCCAGTCCTCCGTCGACGGCATCGACGCGAAGGGCAAGGACGTGACCGCCCTGTACGACATCACCGTCGAGGGCACCAAGGTCACCGCCGCCGCCAAGGCCAGCCACCTGAAGGAGCTGACCGGCATGACCAAGGCGAAGCAGGTCACCCTGCTCGTGCCGGGCGTCATCAACATGGCCAACGGCAAGGGCGCGGCCCAGGTCCGCAAGGACATGGGCGTCGGCGAGGGCGACGAGACCTCGTTCTGCACCGCCGGCAAGGACGGCCACGAGCTGACCAACAGCGGCGCCGAGGTCGTCAACAACCAGTCCGTCAGCACGAACGAGCCGAAGATCTGCGGCTATGTGCCCCCGGTCAAGAAGGACGTCGTGTCCGAAGCCAGCCAGGGCGGCGACCAGGACAGCGTCCAGGGCAAGGTCGTGTTCCCCGGCCAGAAGGTCGAATACCAGTTGACCACCCAGCCGAAACTGCCCGGGAACCTCGCCTACGACGTGACCGACGTGGCCGTGACCGACACGTTCGACGCGTACCTCGAGCCGGACAAGCAGACCCTCGAGGTCCGAGACCTCCTGACCGGCAAGACCATCTCGAAGAAGCGGTACAAGACCACTTGGGATGACACCGACCATGCCTTCCGTCTCAGCTTCGACAATGAGTACGTGAAGGCCAACTGGGGCAAGGGCAAGAATCCGAGCGTGCTCGTTCGCTTCGAGGGCACCGTGTCCAAGGACGCGCCCACCGACCACAAGGTCGGCAACCAGTGGGGGCTGACCCTGAACAATTCGCTCACCCCGTCGAACAAGGTGTACAACGAGCCGCCGAAGCTCACCCCGAAGAAGAAGGATGTGTCCAGCAAGGACCGCACCGTCAGCATCGACGGGAAGACACTGCTGCTGGGCGACACCGGCAACTACATCCTGACCCTGGATGCGAAGGACCTCTCCAAGGACTCCACCGCCTACAAGGTGCAGCGTCTCGGCCTCGTCGACGACTATGACGAGGAGTACCTGGACATCGACCAGACCAAGATCGAAGTGCTCGACTCCACCGGCAAGGACGTGACCGCCAAGTTCAACATCCAGCTCAAGAACGGCGTGGCCTATGTGTTCGCGAAGACCGTGGACACCGAGATCCCCGCGACCGGCGAGACCGTGAAGGGCGACCCGCAGCCGGCCGACCTCGAGGAATACTCCACCAGGAAGCTCGACGCGACGAAGGATCCAAGCATCGACCAGGACCTGCTCGGCCAGGAATACCAGGTGTCCTGCCGTACAAGGTCGCCAAGGTCCAGGACGGCAAGGTCGTGAAGAACAAGGCCATCCAGATCACCAACGATCTGAGCCGTGAGACCAACGAGGTATCCAACCCGCTCAAGCCAATCAACCCGGCCAAGGATGTGACCGTCAAGGTCGGCGGCGAAAGCATCGACGGCAAGAGCGTGTACCTCAACCGCACGTTCCTCTACCAGCTCGACTCCAGCATCATCCCGGCCAACCGTGCCTACCCGCAGGTCGACCAGTGGAAGATCGTGGACCCGCTGAACACGGAATACGACCAGTACACCGGCCAGTGGGCCGTGTACGCGACCCGTGACCTGTACGCGGGCGGCCAGGTCGTCGCCGCGAAGGGCGACAGGATCGCCGGCAACGGCTTCGACTCCTCGAAGTTCGGCGGCGACCTGTTCACAGCCACGGCGGACGGGAACGGCCAGGTCACCGTCGAGGCGACCGACCTGTACCGTCAGCTCGTGTCCACTGACATCGACCACGAGGCGGGCTGGCGCGCTACATCCAGTGCAAGCGCGTCAAGGTCGGCGAGAGGATCGAGAACCAGTTCACCGAGATCTTCAACGACAAGAACCTGCCGTCCAACATCGTGTGGACCCGCACCCCGGACATGACCCCGTCGATCCACATCGAGAAGTACGACGTGCCTCCGGCGAACAGGCCGGCGACCGCGACGACGTGAAGGACGCGTTGAAGATGGCCGGCGACAGCCAGGAGATCGCGTTCAAGATCACCAACACCAGCAAGGTCGACTCCTCGACCGGTGAGGGCGCCTGGTATCTCGCCAAGGACCTCAGGATGGTCGACAAGACCATCGCGGGCGAAGGCGAGGTCGTGGACCTGAAATATCCGGACAACTGGGACACCTTGGTGCTCAAGCCCGGCGAATCCACCATCATCACCGGCACGTTGAAGGGCGTCCAGGCTGGCGGCAAGCACACCAACCGTGTGAAGGTCACCGGAACGCCGCTCGTCGAATGCCCCGTCACCGACCAGCTCGGCGACCAGCAGCCCGCCGACGGCGACCAGACCGGCGACAGCCAGTCTGATGGTGACGGACAGTCCGACACCGGCGCCGGCACGAAGACCGACGGCGACGCCGACGACACGACCGGACTCAAGCAGGTCAAGGTCGGCGACACGACCCTGTGCGAGGACACCACCGTGGAATCCAACACGGATGACTGGAACGGATACCGCGAAAGCCTCGCCAAGACCGGCGCGACCATCGCCGGCATCCTGCTCGCCATCGTCGCGTTCGGAGCCATCGGCGTGGCCTCATGGGCGCACGCCGCAGGACCGGCGCCCACTCCGGCAGGTAACCGCTAAGGCGCTTCGGCGCCGGATTCCCTGACCATCATGCCGCGAGCCCCGTTTCTCCGTGGGGCCGCGGCCATTTTTTTGCCGCGGCGCTGAAACTTGTAGACATGGTGCACCGCAGGACGGCGTGTCCCGGGACAGTATGGGGAACGTCGAGAGCGTCCGGCCGCGCCATGTGGGTCGGATGCGAAGGTAAACGACCATCAGAAGGAGAAATCCAACATGGACAAACGAAAGATCTCGGCCGTATGCGCGACCGTGGCCGCGTTGGCGGCGTTGTGCGTGCCAGGCTCCGCCGCGTTCGCCGCGGACGGCACGCTCGCTTTGAACGCGGGCGACGGCAGCACCCTCGCCGGACACAGCTTCACCGTGTACAAGGTCGCTGGATACAACGACGTCGTCAAGGACGGCGCGAACGTGAAGAGCGTGAGCGCCTCATCCCCGGACGCCACGACCGACGCGTGGGTCAAGGCCGCGTTGAACAAGAACGGTGTGACCTACAACACGTCCGAAGGCCGTAACGCCGCCGAACAACTCCTGCGGTTGAAGACCAATTCGGACACGCTGCGCAAGGTCGCCGGCACCCTGCAGTCCACCGCCGCGTCCAGCAAGGTGGCGGCCGTGAAGACCAACCAGACCTCCGCCACGGGCAGTCTGAACCTGACCCTGCCGGAGGGCTATTATCTCGTCGTCGACGCCCAGGGAATCCCGATCCTCGTGTCCACCACGATCGGCGGCAGCGTCAGGATGAGCAACGGCCAGACCCTCGGTTCCACCCAGATCAAGACCAACGTCACCAAGATCGACAAGAAGATCAAGAGCGTGGACGGCACGTGGAAGGATTCCGCGGCCGCGACCAACGGCGAGACCCGTGACTTCAAGGCCACGTTCACCGTGCCGAACAAGCTGGCCGTGGACACCATCACCCTCGAGGACCACATGACCGGCATCGTATACGTGGACGGTTCGTTCCACGCGACCACGTCGTCCGGCACGGACGTGACCAACCAGTTCGGCACCATCGGCAAGGACAAGGTCGGCAATTCCGACGGCACCGGCTTCAAGGTCACCAGCCTGCAGAGCTTCGTGGACACCTACCAGGGCAAGCAGGTGACCGTGACCTACCAGGGCAAGGTCGTCAACGCGTCCAAGGCCAACCAGGGCCTCAACCAGATCCTGATCACCTCGAACTGGCTGCCCAACGTGGTCCCGCCGGACGTGCCGACCCCGGGGCCGGGCACCGATGAGACCCCGGTCCCGACCTACGACGTGAATCTGAAGAAGATCAGCGCGGCCGACGGCAACAAGGTCATCCAGGGCGCCAAGTTCAAGCTCCACAACGACAGCCTGAACCAGTGGTACGTGTGGAACACGGGTTCGAACCAGTGGACGTTCACCACGGATGAGTCCAAAGCCACCGAATTCTCCACGAACGCGTCCGGCGTGATCAACTTCACCCGTCTGGGCGCCGGCACGTACACCGTGAAGGAGACCCAGGTGCCGACCGGCTACTTCAGCTTCGTCAAGCCGAGCTTCACCCTCAAGATCACCGACGACGGCCACGTGACCATCACCGGCAAGAACCAGCCGGGACTGACCGGCACGGTCAACAACGCGGACGGCAAGACCACCACCCCGACCGCCGTGGTGAAGAACATCGACAACATCACCCAGCTGCCGCAGACCGGCGCGACCACCATGGGCGTCATGCTGGTCGGCGCGTTCGCGATCATCCTCGTGGCCACCGCGTCCGGCTTCGCCGCCTACCGAGTCCGCCACGAGAACCTAGGCGACGGTCCGGCCATCGCCTGATTTTTCCGAATCGTCCCCGGCCTCGAAAGCGAAGGTCCGGGGATCCAGGAGCCGGGATCGTGCGGCCTTTTCTCCTGTCAGCCACACGATCCCAGTCTTCCTCAAATACGGAACTCACATATGAATCACAAAGGATGAGGGAAAATGGGATTCCTTACAAGACTTCTCGCCGGTCTCGTGTCCGCGGCCACGTTGGGCGCCGGCTTGTCCGGCACGGCCAACGTGGTGGGCACGACCACTGCGACGGCCGGCACGACGGGCGCCGTCACGGCCACGGCCGACGATACGGACGGCCGTACGGTTCTCGAATGCAGGCAATCCGGCGAAGGCGCCACCGGACCATACGCGGACAAATTCTGCTGGATCGACTGGTCGAACCTTCCATTGGACCGGACCGGTGAACCGACCCCGGTGCGCATCAGCGTGCCCGGCGGCCATATCGACGCGGACGCGACCATCACGCATACCGACAACGCGGCGTTGACCGCGAAAGACTACACCGGCAGCAAGTGGAGCCGGCTGACCTCCGCGTACAAGCTCACAGGCAACACCGCCCTCGCGTTCAGCGGCAGGATGGGCAGGCAGGATCCGGCAGCTCCGTCACGTTCTCCAACGTCACGCCTTCCGCAGACCGGACCGACACCGGCGTGAACGTGCTGAAGGACTTCCAACTCGCTTTCGGCGACGCGGAGGTCATGAGCGGCGGCGTCCTCCAAGGACATGACGTGTACGAGCGGACCGACATCGAATCCGACAAGACGTTGGAGAAACTCGGCATGATCGGCAGCGGCGATCCGAACCAATCGTATTCGAAGGCGAACACCGGTTACGGCACCACGCATGTGACATTGGCCGGCGGTCCGAAGGGCGCGACCGACGACGCGAACAAGGATTCCAAGGGGGCCGCCGTGGTCGGAGCGAAGCAGGCCTCCCGGTTCAAGGTCTCGTTCGGACAGGTGAACCAGCATTGGGACGGTTGGGGCAGCGCCATCGCTGTCGGCGTGTACATGCCGTATCTGACCGCGTATCCGCTCACCTACGACAAGAACGCTTCGGATGCCGCCGGCGAGGTTCCGTCGAACCAGCGCGGCAAGGAGAACACCACCCAGCCCGCCAAGACCAAGACCAACGGCAAAATCAGGCTTGCCTCCGACACGTCGAAACTGTCGGACCACCTGGTAAACAGCGACTTCGAATACCTTCCCGACGGTGGGTGGAAGACCATCAGCGCCCGTTACGACATGGCAAGCGCGTATACGAGCGTCGATCCGAACAACGGACAGTACATCCGCAACACAAGGCACGCCGATTCGGACACCGGTACCGCCTGGGTGGACTGGGACGGGTTCGACGCGTCCAAGTTCGCCTGGAGGACCGACCAGAAAGGCGGCCAGGACCAAGGCGGTCTGAAGGACCGTGCCAACGCGGTCGAACTCCAACAGGACAGCACGGATGGCAACACCTACGCGGAAATGGTCGCGTCCGAGACCGGCCGCACCATCTATCAGGACCTTGCCACCATTCCCGGCACCCTGTATAAGATCCGGTTGAAGCACGCCAGCCTGTGCAAGGACAACGTCGACCAGATGCAGGTCGTCATCAACGGCACGCCCATCGAGATGACCCGCGTGACCGCGAACGGCAAGGCCGGTGACAAGGTGGGCGAGAAGTCCACGACCATCGCCACCAAGGTCACGAACGAGAACCGTTGGCATCATGCCGACCAGTGGGAGACCTACGAGGCTACTACGTGATCCCTGACGGGCAGACCACCACACGGTTCGGATTCAAGGCCGTCAACTACCTCGACCCCACCAAAGGCAACCTGCTCGACGACGTGACCTTCGCCCGCGCCTACAAGCTCTCCTACGACAAAAACTCCACTGACGCAACAGGTGAGGTTCCGTCGAACCAGCGCGGCAAGGAGAACACCACCCAGCCCGCCAAGACCAAGACCAGCGGAACCGTCAAGACCGTCGCGGATACCAACGCCAGCCTGCCGGACCACCTCGTCAATGGTGATTTCGAATATCCGGGAGCCAACGTCCTGAACAATAAGGGCGATTGGTGGGGCGTCAGCCGCAAGGACAGGATGGTCTTCGCACCCCAACCTCGATGGGTCTCCCTCCCGTCGACCTTCGATTCGGACAGGTTCGCCTGGGATTCCACCGAGGTCGCCCGAGTCCAGAACGAGTCCTCGCAATGGCATACGAACGAGGTCGAGCTCCAGCGGGACTCGCGTACCGGCAACATGTACGCCGAACTGTGCGCATATCAGGCGCATACCAGCATTCACCAGTACATCCACACCACGCCCGGCACGCTATACAAAGTGCGGTTGAAACACGCCAGTCTAAGCCGCGATTATCTGGATAAGATGCAGGTCCTGATCGGGCCGGACGGAAACGAGCAGCCAGTGAGGATGACCCGCGTCGAATCCCAGAACGGACTCGACGCCACCGGGAAGGCCGCGGCATCCACGACCGTTTCGACCCACGCATCGAACGAGATGGAGATCAAGGATGGCCAAGGGGGGCCTTATTCGTCACGGAACCATGACGGACAGTGGGCGACCTATGAGGGTGTCTATGTCGCCACTTCCGATGTGACGTCGTTCACATTCAAGAGCGTTGACTCGAAGCAATACAATTTAGGCAACCTACTGGATGACATCGTGTTCGACAAGGCGTACAGGCTTTCTTACGACAAGAACGCGACCGACGCCAACGGCAGCGTGCCCTCCGACGAGACCGCCGGGGCCACCAAGCAGGCCAAAGCCGGAACCACGGGAGCCTGCGCCTCGCATCCGACGACGACGTGGCCACCTACGCCGCGTCCAACCTGCCGAAGCAGCTCGTCAACAGCGACTTCGACCATGATTGGCGGAATATCGTCAGCCAGTCCAAGATGAGCGCGAAATACAATTTCGCCAACATCGACCCCGCGCACGGCGACGTGGAGATCAGCGGCGCGCTGAACAGCAAGGGCGAGGCGTCCAAGCACTGGGTCCACCTCAACGGGTTCGACGCCGCCAGGTTCGGCTGGAAGTCCAACCAGACCGACACCAGGGTCGACGGGCGCGGCGGCATCGTCGAGATCCAACGCTCCAAGGCGAACGACAACATGTACGCCGAGATCACCGCATCGCAGGCCAACACGTACCTGTACCAGGACATCGACACCGCGCACGATTATCCGACCGTGTACACGGTGAAGCTCCGGTACGCGCACAGGAACGGGACCATCAACTCCAATGAGAAGATCCAGATCCTCGTCGGAGCGCCCGGCCATGAGCAGCCGGTGGAGATGACCCGCATCGCGTCCGACCGAGGCAACAGGCTGGGTGAGAAGTCCACCACGGTGAACGCTCCGAACACGGATGGCTGGCTCGGCTCGTGGGACACGTTCCAGGGTTCGGTCGTGGTTCCCGCCGGTCGGAACGTCAGCAGGTTCACGTTCAAGGCGTTGGGTTCCATCGACGGCATCTCCGGCAATCTGATCGACGACGTGCAGTTCAAGCTCGCCTACAAGCTCTCCTACGACAAGAATTCGCAGGACGCCTTCGGCCAGGTCCCGTCCGACGAGACCGCGAACACCGTCAAGCAGGCCAAGACCAGGACGACCGGCACTGTGAGGGCCGTGGCGGACAGGACCGCTTCCGGTCTGACGGTGCATGACCTCGAAACGGATGATGTTCCCGGCGACTACCGCCAGTTCGTGCTCAACACCACCGACACGAGGCTCTCGCAGGTCGAGTTCGAGGACGGCGCGTGGTACAAGTCCACGGACTCCTCGTCCCAGGCATGTGGCCGTTGAAGGCGGGCGCCTCGTTGACCATTCCGTCCGTGGGCGACTGGACCGACCCGTCCGGCAGGACCCACCAGATCAGCATGACCATGCGTTTGAAGGACTGGAACGGCGGCAGCGTCAGCGAACTGTACAGGTTCGACGGGCACGGGAACATCGTCGGAGACGGAAGATTCTGGATCAACACGGCCTACGGTTCCGGCTATTCCAGCCTGCCCGCGAAGGTCGAACAGGCCATGGGCGGGGTCGACACGTCGAAACGCGTGGGCTGCTCGTGGACGGTCGAGTTCACGTACGCGGACACCGGCGAGAAGGTGCCCGACACGTTCAAGGGCGTGACCGGCTTCAACGACCTCGACGGTTGGGACGCGCAATCCGACCTGAAGTTCGAGGGCGTGCAGCTGCTTGACGGTTTCGATGGCGCGTACAAGCGTTCCGACGCGGAACTCGGCACGTACGGTACGAACGGTTTCGCGGGCATCGGACATGATGCGGGCGACGAGGCGCATCTGAACGCGCCGCAGCAGTCCCGTCACCGTCTCGCGGCCACATGGACGGGAAGCACGTTCACGTTCTCCTATGATCTGGCAATCCCGCCGGCCGTACCGACGGTTCGCGCATGACGTTCGGCGCGCCTGTCACCCGCACCGCGGTGCTCACCTATGACAAGAACGCGGCGGATGCTTCCGGCCAAGTCCCGTCGAACACGACGCCGGACACGACGCAGACGGCGTCCTCCAAGTCAACCGGCAAGGTGTCCGACCTCGTGCAGCGCACCACCACGCATGAGGACGGCAGCGTGACCGTCAAGACCATCGACACGAGCACGGACGTGGTGTCCGGCTGCCAGGTCTACTATCCGGCCGGCCAGCGCATCACGTTGGCGACCATGGCGAAGGACGACGACTGCTGGGATTCCAGCATGCTGTCGCGTCCGGGCCATACCCAGCTGGGTTGGAACCAGGACCGGAACGCGACCCAGGCGCAGGCCCAGGTCACGATGGTCGAGGGCGGCATGACCGTGTACGCGGTGTGGGTCGCAACCCGGTCCTCACCTACGACACGAACAAGCCGAGCACCTGGTCGGGCCAGATGCCGTCCACCCCGGCGTCCGTCTCCGTGCCGTACAATGCGCCCGCCGCGGACGGGTCCGGCTGGCGGGCGGGCGACACGACGAAGATCCGCGGCTACAGGTTCCTCGGCTGGTACACGGGACCGCAGGACAATGCGGGCCTGTACGACTGGACCAGGCCGTTGACGGGCAGCGTGACCGTGTACGCGCACTGGCAGCGGTTGCAGGCCAACGTGGTCTACAACGCGAACGGCGGCACCGGTTCGCATGCGAACACGACCGGCTGGCAGTATTCGGATGTGACCATTCCCGGTGACACGTCCAAGTCGTTCAAACGCGACAAGTACGTGTTCAAGGGTTGGGGCACTAAACCCGGTAAGGCGGACGTCGTCTATAAGGACGGCAGCAAGGTCGCATTGCAGGACAAGGACATCACCCTGTACGCACAATGGCAGGAGGTTCACGAGAACTTCGTCGAAACGGGCGGTATCGGCCTGCCGATCGCCATCGCGGGCGGCGTCCTGCTGCTCATGTTCGGCATCGGCTCGACCGTCATGCTCACCAGACGCATGAACGGCCACGGCATGCCGGACGGCGAGTGACCGGGAACAGATGACGGGAGGGCCGGCGGCCGGCCATCCACCACTCCGACCGGATGCGGCGTGATGGCCTGGACACCGGCTTTCCCTGTTCTTCCCGATATTCGTGGAATGGATCGTGGCGAAGGCATGGACGTTATGGACTGGGATTGGATCATCGAGGGCGAACGCGCCACGGAGGGCCGGCGCGGACGGCGTGTGCGCCGTCTGCATGCCCGTCGCGCGCGTCGCGTGTTCCGTGCTCTCGTCGCGGTCACCGTCGCCTGCTGCCTGTTGGGCGTGGGCGTTTTCGCGTGGCTTGGCGTGGAACAGGCCGGCACGGCCCGCCGTGCCGCCGAATCCTCCGCGTTGGCGGTGAAGGACGACCATTCGGCCGAACGGTACGCGCGCATGGTCGCCAAAGCCCGCGCATACAACCGGCGTCTCGCGGCCACACCGCAGGTCATCGGCGAACTGTCCGGCGAGGACGGCGCCGTCAAGGGCGATTTCGGGTTCAAATCCGACAGGGAGTACCAGAGCCTGTTGGATTTCGGCGACGGGATCATGGCGACAATCGAGATCCCGTCGATCGGCGTGGACCTGCCCGTCCGGCATGGGGCCGACGCGTACGCGCTGGACAACGGGGCGGGGCATCTGCATGGCACCTCGCTTCCCGTCGGCGGCAAAAGCACGCACAGCGTGATCACCGGGCACACGGGAGTCGCGGACAAGGCCCTGTTCACCCGGTTGACCGAACTGCGGAAGGGCGACGTGTTCTATGTTAAGGTCGCGGCCCAGACCCTCGCCTACAAGGTCACGCGCATCAGGACGGTCGACCCGGACGATCTGAGGAGCGTGCGCGTCGAACCCGGCCGCGACCTGGTCACGCTGGTCACGTGCACGCCGATCTTCCTGAACACGTACCGTCTGCTCGTCACGGGCGAACGCGCGAGCATGCCGGGCGACGCGCCCTATCCCGAGGACGCGCCAAAGACCAGCAGGCGGGACATGCGCCCCTATCTCGTGTCCGGCGTGACACTGCTCGCGGGACTGCCCGCGGCGGTCGTCGCGTCCAGGAGGAAAACCCGCCCGTACGGGAGACACGGACGGAAGGACTGACCTTGGACGGCGTCACGTGGGGTAGTCTGTAAGGGTGTGACGCCACGCCACCGCCGACAGGCCGACACGCCGATGACGCCGATATCGGATTGGGGGCACGTGGAATGTTTGACGGAAACGTCGCAGGGATGTTTCCACTGGAGCCGGATCCCATGGAGGGAACGGCATTGGAGGGTAGACAGATATGAACAAGAAGGCTTTCAGCGTCGCGGTCGCATCCGTGGCGGTCGCGGGCACCATCGCCGCACCGGCCATGGCGGACGAGACCGCGGTCACGCCGGTCGAACAGGCCCAGCAGGCCGTCGTCCAGGCGCAGGAAGCGGTCGACCAGGCCGCGGCCCAGCAGGCGCGCAGCAGGATCAGGTGTCCGCCGCCCAGCAGCAGGTCGCCAATGCCAAGGACAGCCTCGACCAGGCCAACACCGGCGTGCAGGACGCGCAGCAGGACGTGCAGCAGGCCCAGCAGCAGGTCGACCAAGCCCAGCAGGACGTGCAGCAGGCCCAGCAGAACGTCGAGGACACCATCAACCAGGACCGGAACGTGCAGCAGGCCACCACCGGCGTCCAGCAGGCGCAGGACAGCCTCGTCCAGGCGCGGGACAATCTCAAGCAGGCGCAGGAGAAGGCCGACCAGACCGCGAAGAACGCCAGCAAACTCGAGAAGGCCATGAACGACAGCCAAGCCATCCGCGACGACGCCGCCAAGGCCAAGGAGCAGGCCGACCGGAAGGCAAGCAGGCTCAGGCAAAGGTCGACGCGACCGACAAGGCGAAGCTCGACCAGGACACCGCCGCCAAGAAGACCGACGCCGCCAAGGCTCAGGCGAAGGCCAACGAGGCCCAACAGGCCGCGGACAAGGCGCAGGCGAAGAGCGACGAGGCGAAGGCGAAGCTCGACGAGGCCACCCGCCTGGCGGGCGACGCGAACGATCCCGCCAAGGTCAAGGAGGCGCAGGACGCCGCCCAAAAGGCCGGCGAGGCCGTCAAGGACGCGAAGCAGGCGCAGGCCGAGGCCACCGTCGCCGCCGCGACCGCGAAATCCACGGCCGACAAGACCCAGTCGAAGGCCGACGACGCGCGGAAGAAGCTCGACAAGGCGAACGACGCCGCCGACCAGGCGAAGGCGCAGGCCGACAAGACACAGGCCGCGCTCGACAAGGCCCAGGCGGACAAGACCACGTCCGACAAGGCGCTCGACAAGGCCCAGGCCGCGAACGACAAGGCCCAGAGCGAGCTCGCCAAGGCCGACCAGAAGGCCGCTGACGCGAAGACCGCCGCCGAGAAGGCCG
>ENA-OQIG01001028-OQIG01001028.1-human-gut-metagenome-genome-assembly--contig:-NODE-1028-length-13552-cov-4.348976_pt1 | contig 13552 bp, 19 predicted proteins | sample MGYA00242576_ERZ504741 | MGnify/ENA primary metagenome ERZ504741 (study PRJEB26092, sample SAMD00036436) | human gut metagenome | host: Homo sapiens | study: EMG produced TPA metagenomics assembly of... | reverse complement strand
ATAAAATTAGAAATTCAACATGATCTCGTTATACCAAAAAGCGATAAATAAAGGTATAAGCTTATTTACTATTTACAATAGTTTGAATTTGTGATACCTTTATTTATAATGAAGGAGATGATGATTATGTTAAATACTATTATGCTTGCAAGTAGCGCAGAATATTTAGGTGGATTGCTTTTTGATATCTTTAATGCAGGAATATTTTTTTTTCATACTGCTTTTGATTTTAAGAAAAATAAAAAAATGGAAAAAAAGAAGGTCAAGTACAAGGGGAGGCGTTGTATTTCTCATGGCTGTCTGTATTTGCCTGGGGCAGGTGGCGCCTGTTTTGCCCTGGATGCAGCATGGAGTCAAAAGTAGAGATCACAGCCACAGAGGTGATTCCGTAAAAGCACTGGAAAATACGCTCCCTGCTTTTGAAAAGGCCATAGAAAGCGGGGCAGACTGGATCGAACTGGATGTAAAGGAGACCAGGGATAATGTTCCGGTGGTATTTCATGACAGCAGTTTAAAGCGTCTCATGGGACAGGATGGAACAATCCGGGAAATGCCTTTGGAAGAGATCAAAAAACTTCATCCTGCTGTAAGTATGGGGCCTGGATACAGTAATATAAAGATCCCTACTCTGGAAGAAACATTAGATACTTGCAAAGGCAGAATAACATGAATAATTGTAATAAAAGAAGGATGGAATCGGAAAGACAAGTGATTTTACAGAACGTGTCATACAGCTGATCCGGGATAAGGGAATGACAGACCAGTGTATGATCACATCGTTCTGCTATAGTGTGTTGGAAAAGGTAAAAGCCATAGAACCATCCCTCAAGACTGGATATATCCGGTCAAAAGATATAGAAGATTTCAGCCAATATCCGGCTGCAGATCAGTTTATGCTCAGTATTGAGCTGATCCAGAAAGAACGGGTGGATCAGATCCACAGCCTGGGAAAGAAGGTCACAGCCTGGACGGTCAATGATCTGTATTCCCTGCGCAAGTGTGAAAGCGCTCAGGTAGATGATATGATCACAGATGATCCGGGAGGCTTATTAAAGTTAGATGATCAGTGATCATCGGTATAAAAATCGTTTTCATGTATTTTTCCTAATGGTCTGTATGGGTGGATTTGTCATCCTGTAGACTGTTTACGATCTGGGAGGCACTTTGGTCGGTATAACCCTTCTGTTCACGGATCATCTCCCAGATGGTGTCGTGCATCCATTTCACAGTGTCGCTTAAGATCTTGTTTTCTGTGTCCAGACGCATGATCTCGATATTCATTTCTGCAATAATCTCACGGCTGTTAAAACGCTTGTGAGGAGCATTGATCCGTTTTAAGAAAGAAGGGTTGTCCTTCATGATCTCCTGAGCCAGGTAGTCATCCCGCTCACGACATCCCATATCCATAAATTCTTTGTAATACATACGCACCATATGCATTACATCCGGATGGCAGCATCTGGGACACTGTGGATGGCGCGAAGTCTGATAGTAAGCATAGTATCCGCATTTCGGACAGTAAAAAACGGCGAGTTCTCTCATCACAAATCCCCCTTTTATGTAGAATGATTGTTGAAAAATACTTTACATTATAAATAACGCGAAAATCTCCAAAATATACCGCCTGTTTTTAAAAAAATCAGAAATTCGGCAAAATGCACAAAAAAGGGCGCTCCTTTTTGTGAACGGATGGGGAAGGAGCGCCGTTTTTGGGGATGATCTTACTGGATGATGCCTTCTGTGTTTACAGTCCAGATCATATCGTTTTCGTCTTTAAAATCTTTGTATCCGCTGCCAAGTTCCGGTCTGGAAGCAGACTTGGAGGTGGAACCTGCCTTCTGTACAGCACCGTTTACATTTACCAGATAGCGTGTATCGTCTAAGGAAACAGGGGCAAAACGTAAATCTTTGTCTGCTTCCTGGCGAAGGCCATTTACATACAGGGTGTTATCTTTGATGCCATGGTAGCCCTGTCCTTTTTTACTGCCTTCTGCGTGGAAGAGCCAGTTCTGGGTCTCCCCAAGGTCCTCATCATAAATGGTCTGTTTCCCGGTTTTCATAATACCTTCTTCGTCAAAGTAGTAATTGGCAGCTGTACCGTCAGAGAGCTTGATGGACTGCTTGCCGGTCTGCATCTCACCTGCTGTGTTGAAGGCATATTTTTTGGAGTCAATGGTGAAGATCTCCAGGTCCTCTTTTCCGTAGTAAGGAGCACCGTTCTTGAAGTAGAAACGGAAATATTCACCGTCTTCGCTGATATTTTCCACGCCTTCAATGGTACGCCAGCCGGAAGCACGTTTTCCGTCTTCATCATAGTATTTATAGCCGGAGATCGTTGGAAGGGATACAGAGTTATCTTCCTGATCTGCGGCAGTTGCCTGGGAAGCAGTTGCAGTTTCTGCAGAGTCTTCTGCCTGAGTATTGTCGGATGCAGCAGTGTTCTCAGTGGTTACAGGAAGCTTGTACCAGCCAGTCTGCATTTTTCCTTCCTCAAAGGTATAGTAGGAACCGTCGATCTTTTTGTCGATCTCATTTTCGATCCGGCGTCCGTTGGAGTCAAAATAATACCAGGCATTCAAATCTTCCGGATCATCTGTTTCTTCTTCTAAAAGGACCCAGCCGGTCTTTCTGCTTCCGTCTTCGCCAAGATAATAGTTATAGCCGTCTACCTGGATGGAGCCGGTCTCCATGATGCTGTCTTCGTTGAAGTAGTACCAGTTTCCGTCAATGGAAGCCCAGGTGGAAGTTAAGGCTTTGCCATCTTTTCCATAATAGTAATGAAGGAATTCAGGAGCGTCATCTTCGGACCAGTAATCTTCGTTGTCCATAGTGACCCACTGGTAGGTGACACGTTTTCCTTCTTCGTTTACATAGTATTCGTCGATCTGTTCGGAATAAGCGCGAACGCCGTCAGCGTTTAAGTAATACCAGTCATTTCCGGATTTCTTCCATGTATCTGTAAGGGGATCTCCGTAGGAGTCGTAGTAATACCAGTTTCCGTTTTCTTCCGTCCATCCGGCTGCTTTTGCATATGCCGGAAAAGCCATGGATGCAGTAAATACTGCAGTGGATAATACAGCCAGGAATGTTGTCTGTTTTCTCATAATATAAATTCTCTCCTTTTGATGTTTTGAAAATGTGTTTTGTTAGTGGCCGTTGATCCGTTGTTTGCATTACGCAGGTCATTATAACCAGGATAAAGCCGCCTTTCCAGTGAAGGTTACTGGTAAGTCTGGGCATGGTTTCCACACTTGGAAATGGGCGTATCCAGGAGCCCCTTAAGGAAAATGACAGTAGGTTTTTTAAGCATTTTGTGGTATGCTTGTTTTCAGATAGATTGATGCGTAAACGACTTAAAGGAGAAAACGTATTATGAGGATGAAAGTTTCAAACTATATTTCTGAGATGTTAGTGAAAGCTGGGATCCACCAGGCATTTATGGTTACAGGCGGCGGTGCCATGCATTTGGATGATGCATTGGGACATCAGGAAGGCCTTCACTGTATCTATGATCACCATGAGCAGGCCTGCGCCATTGCAGCAGAGGCATATGCCAGGATCCATAATGAGATGGCAGCTCTCTGCGTGACCACAGGTCCTGGAGCACCAATGCCATTACCGGTGTTTTAGGTGCATGGCTGGACTCCATTCCAATGCTGGTACTTTCCGGACAGGTGCGCTACGATACCACAGCAAGGTGGTCCGGTACAGGGATCCGTGCTATGGGCGATCAGGAATTTGATATTTGTAAGGCCATTGACTGTATGACCAAGTATTCAGAAATGGTCATTGATCCTTTACGTATCCGCTATTGCCTGGAAAAAGCATTATATCTGGCAAAGTCCGGCCGCCGTGGTCCAAGCTGGCTGGATATTCCTTTAAATGTCCAGGGTGCGTATGTGGAGACCGATGAGCTGATCGGATTTGACCCGGTAGATTATGAAAACGGAGGAAATGGCTGGGCAGAGAAGAAAAATGTACCGGCTATCCCGGAAGATGAGGCCGGAGAAGGTGAAAAACGCCAGGTTCTTCCAAAGAAGGTAACAGAAGAGATTGCAAAAGCGATCATTGAGAAGATCCGTCAGGCAAAACGCCCGGTGATCAATGCAGGAAATGGCATCCGTCTGGCAGGTGCCCATGAGACTTTCTTAAAAGTGGCAGAAAAACTGGGTATTCCGGTTGTTACAGGCTGGGACAGTGAGGACTGTATCTGATGAACATCCGTTATATGTAGGCCGCGGTGGAAATATGGGTGACCGTCCGGGAAATTTTGCCATCCAGAACAGTGACCTGGTGCTTTCCATTGGAAGCCGTTTAAGTATCCGTCAGGTAGGATATAACTATAAAACCTGGGCCAGAGCCGCTTATGTGATCGTAAATGATATTGATGAAGAGGAATTAAAGAAGCCATCGGTTCATGTAGATATGCCGGTCCATGCAGATGCAGCAGATCTGCTGGCAGTATTGGATCAGTGTCTGGATCAGGTATTAGAAGCAGAAAAAGATACACTTCCGGACAGTTTAAGTGAACCTGGAAAGAAACAGGTATTTACTTATGGCGAAGGCTTAGGGGAATGACCTGGAATGAGACCTGCGCTATGTGGAAGAAAAAATACCCGGTGGTACAGAAAAAACACTGGGAGCAGGGCGAAGACAAGGCTGCGAATGTATATGCAGCTGTTCAGCCATCAGCAGCCGCTTAAAAGAAGGACAGATCACAGTAGTTGGAAATGGCTCTGCCTGCGTAGTAGGCGGACATGCCCAGATCATTAAAAAGGGACAGAGATTTATCTCCAACTCAGCAGTGGCTTCCATGGGATATGACCTTCCGGCAGCCATCGGTATCTGGGCTGCTTCCAGAAAGGACGGCGCGTACAGCATGGGCGCTGCCCGTGAAGGGGAAGATGTGATCCTGATTACGGGAGATGGAAGTATCCAGATGAATCTTCAGGAGCTGCAGACCATCATCCATCACAAAATGGGTATTAAGATCTTTATTATTAACAATGGCGGTTATCATTCCATCCGTCAGACCCAGAAGAATTTCTTTGGGGAGCCATTAGTAGGTGTTGGTTATGACAGTGGTGACTTAAGCTTCCCGGACATGGAAAAATTGTCTGCTGCTTATGGTTATCCTTACGTAAGAGCAGAACATAACGGACAGCTGGCAGAGGCAGTAGAAAAGACCCTTGCCATGGAAGGACCGGTGATCTGTGAGATCATTGTATCTACAGACCAGAACTTTGAACCGAAGTCTTCCGCAAAACGGTTGCCGGATGGAACTTTGGTTTCTCCGCCATTGGAAGATATGCACCATCCTTCCAGATGAGGAAATGGACGAGAACATGATCATTCCAAGGATCAAAGGATAAATATTCCGTCTGTTGGCGGTATCATCATAAAGATAGAAAGGATCAGTAATCCTATGACCGTGATCGTTACAGGAGCTACCAGTTTTATTGGAAGAGCGGTTGTAAAGGCACTTTTAGAAGAAGGATGCAGGGTGGTGGCAGTATCACGCCCTGCATCAGCCGGGGCAGGAAAGCTGCAGGAACTTTTTGAGGACCTGAAAAAGCAGGCCGGGGCAGAAAAAAAAGGTTTTCGGCAGCCTGGAACTTTGTTTTTGTGAACTGGGAGAAATTGAAAAACTGGAAAAAATTTACAATAAAGAAGAGTTGCAGGCAAAGGCATGGCTTCATTTAGGCTGGGACGGCGCTGGAAGTGACAAGCGCAAAGATGTAAAGCTTCAGGAAAAGAACATTGGTTATGCCCTGCAGGCTCTTCACACAGCAGCGGCTCTTGGATGCAAACGCTTTTTGTTTTCCGGTTCCCAGGCAGAATACGGGATCTGTAATGAATGGATGAAAGAAGAACAGGAGTGCCATCCTGTATCCGAGTATGGAAAGGACAAAGTCCTGGTATATCAGCAGGCAACCAAAGCGGCAAAAGAACTTGGGGTAGACTACATCCATACCCGTATTTTCAGCGTGTATGGTCCGGGGGATCATCCATGGTCTTTGATCGAGACCTGTATCCGGACTTTCTTAGCTAACGGGCATATGGAAATGGGTCCCTGTACCCAGCAGTGGAACTTTCTGTATGTGCAGGAAGCGGCACAGATCCTGGTAAAACTTCTTCTTGGCAAAGTTCCTGCAGGCGTGTATAATGTGGCAGGAGAAGATACAAGACCGTTAAAAAGCTATATTGAAGAGGTTTATGAGCTTTGCGGCAGAAAAGGAAGCTATGAATTTGGATACCGGCCGCCGAATGCGGAAGGCTGTGTTTCCTTGATGCCGGATCTTACAAAATTAAAAAAAGCCATTGATTTTCACCAGCAGGTTTCTTTTAAAGAGGGAATCTTAGAGACCATAAAAGAGGCTAAAAAGGAGAACATATAAAATGAAACGATGTATTGCCTGCGGGGCTCCTCTCTGGGAGACACCCCTTCTTACATTAGATAATATGCCGGCGTCTGCGCAGCACATGCCAGATGCAGAACATGTAGGAGCTGATAAGGGACTGACTTTGGATCTTTGCCAGTGCAGCGGCTGCGGTCTGGTGCAGTTTGACTGTGAACCTGTGGATTATTACCGGGATGTGATCCGTGCCGGTGGATATTCTACGACTATGGCAGAACTTCGCAGAAAGCAGTACAAACATCTCATCGAAACCTATCATCTGGAAGGAAAGCGTTTTATTGAAGTTGGCTGTGGCCAGGGCGAGTTTTTACAGGTTTTAAAGGAATTTCCGGTAGAGGTTCATGGAATAGAACATGATCCGGCTCTGGTAGAACTTGCAAAAAGCAAGGGCATTGATGTAGTACAGGGCTTTACAGAGACAGAAGATACGGTGTTCCCAGGTGGACTTTACGATGTATTTTTATCCTTTAATTTCCTGGAACATCAGCGGATCCGGTGACTATGCTGCGTGCTATCTGGAATAATCTGGAAGATGATGCCATGGGACTTATTACAGTGCCAAGTTTTGAGTACATTATGGAGCACAGCAGTTATTATGAACTGATCCGTGACCATATTGCGTATTATACCTTTGATACACTGACTTCCCTGATGGAGAGAAGCGGATTTGATGTAGTAGAAGCTTCTATGATCAACCGGGATACTCTTTCCCTGATCGTGCGCAAACGTCCACAGGTGGAAACAGAAAACCTGCTGGAGTGCTACGTAAACCTGCGGGAAGAGATGAATACGTATATGAAGTATCTGAGGGCATGGCATAAGACTGTGTGCATATGGGGAGCCAGCCATCAGGGCTTTACACTGGCAGCAACTACCTGTCTGGGAGAAAATGCAGAATATATCATCGATTCGGCGCCGTTTAAACATGGAAAATATGCACCTGCTTCCCACCTTCCCATCGTACCGCCGGAGTATTTTGAAGCCCATCCTGTAGATGCCATTGTGATCACAGCTCCCGGCTATACAGATGAGATCGCAGGGATCATAAGAAAGCGTTTTGGGGATCAGGTAGAGATCCGTGCCATGCGCTCCAATCACCTGGAAATGGTCTAGGAGGAAATCAGATGAGGATCGTTATAACAGGAGCTACCGGATTTATTGGAAGTAATCTGGCAAAACTGTTTTTAAAGAAAGGTGCGGAGGTTTTTGTGCTGGTGCGCCCGGAGTCCACGCACCTGGATGTACTTCCGAAAGATGAAAAACTTCATGTGGTTTCCTGCGGTTTAAGCAATGTAATGGACTGCGTTTCTTATATTAAAGAAGCGGACGCCTTTTTCCACCTGGCATGGGGCGGTGTGAACCGTCAGGAGATCGACTCACCTGAGGTTCAGGCGAAAAATGTAGCTGGCTCCCTGGATTGTATCCGGGCGGCGAAAGCATTAAACTGCCGTATGTTTATGGATGCAGGTTCCAGAGTGGAGTATGGTCTTACAGATGGCTTTATGCAGGAAGATATAGAATGTCATCCGGTGAACCAGTATGGAAAGGCAAAATGGGAATTTTACCAGAAGGCAGTGCCTTTATGTGAAGAACTGGGACTCCATTATGTGCATCTGCGCTTTTTCAGTGTATATGGAACAGGAGACCATCCCTGGTCTATCATTTCCACTCTTGTGCGGGAACTTCCAGCAGGAAACAAGGTTTCTTTAAGCGCATGCAGACATCAGTGGAACTTTATGTATATTGATGATGCTGTGGAGGCAGTGTATGAGTTGTATGAACAACTGCCCCAGTCTGCTGATGCAGGGGTTAAGAAAAATGGTCTTGTAAGCACCATTGTAAACATTGCCAGCAAAGATACGAGAGTGTTAAAGGACTTTGTAGAGGAGATCCATTCCATTGCAGGTGGTGCCGGTGAATTGGAGTACGGGACTTTTGTCCAGGCAAAAGAAGGTGCCCTTTCTATTAAGCCGGATATTTCACGTCTTACACTGCTTACCAGTGGCTGGCAGGAAAGATTTACCTTCCGTCAGGGCATTGAAATTATGATGAAAAAAGAGAAAGAGAACAAAAACCTATGAAAAAGATCAGTGTATTGATTCCCTGTTATAACGAGGTGGAAAATGCAGGCCCCATCAGCAAGGCAGTAACCGATATTTTAGAGAAGGAACTGCCTCAGTATGATTATGAACTTGTATTTATTGATAATGACTCCACAGACGGAACACGGGATGTGATCCGTGGACTGTGTAAGGAAAATCCAAGGATCAAGGCTATTTTTAATGCAAGAAATTTCGGTCAGTTTAACTCTCCGTATTATGGCATGCTCCAGGTAACAGGAGACTGCGTTATTGAGATGGTAGCAGATTTCCAGGATCCGGTTGAGATGATCCCCAAGTATGTCCATGAATGGGAAAAGGGCTATAAGATCGTTATCGGCATTAAGACCAGCAGCAAGGAAAATAAGTTTATGTACTGGCTGCGCACCTGCTACTACAAGACCATTAAGAAAATGTCTGATGTAGAACAGATCGAACATTTTACAGGTTCCGGTCTGTATGACAGGGAATTTATTGAGATCCTGCGCAAGTTAGATGATCCCACACCGTTTTTGCGGGGTATCGTAGCGGAACTTGGCTATAAGCGCAAAGAGATCCCTTATGAGCAGCCAAAGCGCCGTGCAGGAAAGACACACAACAATTTCTACCGTCTGTATGACGCTGCCATGTTAAGCGTTACTTCTTATACAAAAGAGGGACTGCGCCTGGCAACGATCTTCGGCGGTGTCTGTGCAGCAGGAAGTATGATCATTTCCCTGATCTATCTGGTGATGAAGCTGATCTGGTGGGATCGTTTCCCTGCAGGTATGGCGCCTATGCTCATTGGAATGTTGTTTTTAGGCTCTGTACAGTTATTCTTTATCGGCTTTCTGGGAGAGTACATTATGAGTATCAATCAGCGCGTGATGAAGCGTCCTCTTGTGATCGAAGAAGAACGGCTGAACTTTGACCAGAAAGATGAAAATGCAAAGGACGGTAAGGCAAATGAAGTATAAAGTGGATGTGGTCCGTATCCGTGAAAATTCCATTACACTGAACGGATGGGCTCTGGGAAAGACCCCGGAGAGCAAGGTCACTTTCCGGGTAGAAGATGAACATCACCAGCCGGTGAAGTGCAAAATGGTTTCTACCAGAAGAGATGATGTAAGCCAGATCTATTTTAAGAAAGTGATCGATAAGGAATTTGGCTTTGATATCCAGTTTCCATATGAGAGAGGAAAAAGTTACTGGCTGCTGATCCGCTGTGATGGCAGACAGGCAAAGATCAAATATAATGAAGAACTGATCACCAAGAGAGCCAGTGTTGCCCACAAGCGCATGGAAAAGATCAAAGATCTGATGAACATGGAAACGGTCCATGTAGCTCTTGATTTCTGGAAGGAAAATGGTCTCCGTGCCCTTATTAAAAAATCCTGCCATAAGATCCAGGGACTGGATAATGATTACGATTATGGTGAGTGGTATGAGCTGACCAAGCCGACAGAGGAAGAACTGAAGGCCCAGAGGGAAACACATTTTGAAAAAGAACCTTTATTTTCCGTAGTCATACCGGTATACAAAACACCGGAGCGCTATCTGAAAGAGATGTTAGACTCCATTCTGGACCAGACTTATGGAAACTGGGAAGTATGTATTGCAGATGGAAGCCCCAGAGGCCAGGATGTGGAAAAGGTATTAAAGAAATATGCACAGAAAGACTCCCGGATCCGTTATGAGATCTTGGGGGGAAACAGGGGCATTTCCGGAAATACCAATGCAGCTCTTGCTATGGCAAAGGGGGAATATGTGATCCTGGCAGACCATGATGATACCATTCCGCCTCAGGCATTTTATGAGGTGGCAAAGGCTATCAATAAGCATCCGGACTGTGATGTGCTGTATTCAGATGAAGACAAGCTGGATATGGATGGAAAGGCTTTATTTGATCCTCATTTTAAGCCGGATTTTAACCCGGACCTGCTTACCAGTGTGAATTATATCTGCCATTTGTTCGTGGTGAAAAAAGAGTTATTAGACCAGGTAGGCGGCTTCCGCCAGGAATTTGACGGAGCCCAGGATTATGACTTTATCTTCCGCTGCACTGAGCAGGCAAAAGAGATCGTCCATATCCCACAGGTACTTTATCACTGGCGCTGCATCAGGACTCTACTGCCAGCAATCCGGAAAGCAAGATGTATGCTTTTGAGGCTGGTTCCAGAGCGATCATGGCCCATTATGAGCGTATGGGCATTCCGGCAGAACGTGTGGAAAAGGGCGTAGATTATGGTATTTACCATACTACCTTTAAGATCAAAGGAGAGCCCCTGATCTCCATTATTATTCCAAATAAGGATCACAGCAAGGATCTGGATGTGTGTGTCCGGTCTATTTTAGAGAAGTCTACTTACCGGAACCTGGAATTTATCATTGTGGAAAATAACAGTACAGAGCCGGAGACTTTTGCGTATTATAAAAAGATGGAAGAAAAACATCCGTCCTTCCATGTAGTTACCTGGAAAGAAGGCTTTAATTATTCTGCCATCAACAATTTTGGCGCATCCTTTGCAAAGGGAGAGTACCTGCTGCTTCTTAATAATGATACGGAACTGTTAGAGCCGGACAGCATTCGTGAAATGCTTGGGTTCTGTCAGAGAGAAGAGGTTGGTATTGCGGGAGCAAGGCTTCTGTATGCAGATGATACCATTCAGCATGCAGGTGTTGTTATTGGTTTCGGCGGTATTGCTGGACATACCTTTATCGGTCTTCACAAAGCGGAAAACAGCTATTTCCACCGTGCAATGTGTGCCCAGGATTACAGTGCTGTTACAGCTGCCTGCCTTATGACAAAGAAGTCTGTGTTTGAGGCTGTGGGAGGTTTAAGTACGGAACTGGCAGTTGCTTTCAATGATATTGATTACTGCATGAAAGTCCGCACTCTGGGAAAACTGGTAGTATATGCCCCTTATGCAACTCTTTACCATTATGAGTCCAAATCCAGGGGACTGGAAGATACGCCTGAGAAGGTGGCGCGGTTTAACAGGGAAGTAGCTATTTTCATTAAGAAATGGCCGGACATCATTAAAAATGGTGATCCTTACTACAACCCGAACCTGACGTTAAGAAAGTCCAATTTTGCCCTGCGTGATCTGTTAAAAGAAAAGATCGGTGAACCTTACGACCTGTCAGTTTATGATAAGTTTGCACCTGAGGAGAAAAAGAGTGATGAGTAATAAGGCGAAAGTAACGGTGATCATTCCCAATTATAATGGTCTTAAGTTTATGGATCCCTGTTTTAAGGCTCTGGATCTGCAGCTTTGCCGTGATTTTGACATCCTGGTAGTGGATAATGGTTCTACAGACGGAAGCGTAGAATGGCTGAAGGAACATGAGATACCAAGCCTCTTCCTTGAGAAGAATACCGGTTTTTCAGGGGCTGTAAATGTGGGGATCAAAGCCTCAAAGACCCCTTATGTGATCCTTTTAAACAATGATACAGAACCGGACTGCCACTATATTGGAGAGATGATCAAGGCCATTGAACGTTCACCGGAGATCTTTTCTGTAAGCAGCAAGATGATCCAGCTGTATGACCACAGCAAAATGGATGATGCAGGAGATATGTATACACTGTTAGGCTGGGCATTCCAACGGGGCGTTGGACGTCCGTCTACAGGATACAACCGCAGCTGTTCTGTTTTTTCTGCCTGTGCAGGTGCTGCCATCTATCGCAGGGAAGTGTTTGAGACCATCGGCTATTTTGACGAGATGCATTTTGCTTATCTGGAAGATATTGATGTGGGTTACAGGGCGAAGATTTATGGTTATAAAAATGTTTACTGCCCAAGCGCCATGGTATACCACGTGGGAAGCGGTACCAGTGGATCCCGTTACAATTCATTTAAGGTCCGTCTGGCAGCAAGAAACAATATTTATCTGAACTATAAAAATATGCCATGGCCCCAGTTGCTTTTAAATGCTCTTCCGCTGGGACTGGGGATCCTGGTAAAATATGGATTTTTTAAGAAGATCGGGTTTGGAAAAGATTATCTGGACGGTCTGAAAGAGGGAGTGAAGACAGCAAAGCTGTGTAAAAAAGTAAAATATAACAGAGACCACCTGAAACATTATGCTGCCATTGAGTGGGAATTATGCACCGGAACTCTCCTCTATATCCGGGAATTTCTGGCCCGTCAGGCGGCAAAACGGTGAAGTTTATTATATTTTAAGAGAAAAGTTATGGAATAATGGGATTGTATCATGTATAATGTTTTGAATGAAGAAGCCGTTTTCTCCGGCGGGGGGAAATGAGTGAACAGCTTAACAAAAGGTGATATACAATGATAAAAGATAACCAGAAAAGCCTGAACCATGTTCAGGTTCTTCTGGATGCAGTGGTAACAGCAGTAGCCTATATACTGGCGTGGTTTATTATCGTCAGCGGAAAGGTAGTGCCTTTAAGAGGAGCAACTCTGGAGCCGGGACCTTATTTTCTGGCACTTATATTTATTGTTCCTGTTTATCTGATCTTAAATGGCTGTTTTCATCTGTATGTACCAAAGCGCATCCAGGGAAGAAGGGTTGAATTTGCCAATATCTGTAAGGCAAATGTGATCGGCCTGATGCTTTTTACGCTGATCCTTTTCGGCGGAAGAAGCTTTATTGTACATCTGGGGTATTTCTCCACCAGAATGCTCCTGGTGTTTTTTGTTTTAAATATACTTCTTCTGGCAGGAGAACGACTGGCGATCCGCCTGTTCTTACGTTCTCTTCGTACCAATGGTTACAACCAGAAGCATGTGCTCTTAATCGGTTACAGCCGTGCGGCAGAAGGTTTTATTGACCGTGTGACTTTAAATCCGGAATGGGGCTATCATATCCAGGGTATCCTGGATGACCATAAAAAAGCAGGTTATGTTTACAAGAAAGTCCAGGTTTTAGGACCGATCTCCCATTTGGAGACCTTTCTTGCAGCGAATACCTTAGACGAGATCGTTTATTACTTTAAGTATCGGATGAATATGCAAATCTGGAACAGATCGTTGCGGCCTGTGAAAAGTCAGGTGTGATACAAATTTATTCCGGATTACAATAACA
>ENA-OQIG01001027-OQIG01001027.1-human-gut-metagenome-genome-assembly--contig:-NODE-1027-length-13570-cov-2.826899_pt1 | contig 13570 bp, 17 predicted proteins | sample MGYA00242576_ERZ504741 | MGnify/ENA primary metagenome ERZ504741 (study PRJEB26092, sample SAMD00036436) | human gut metagenome | host: Homo sapiens | study: EMG produced TPA metagenomics assembly of... | reverse complement strand
TCCAGTTCCTGCAAATATTTGAGTAGTTTTTTATTATCCTTCTTTTCTTTGACAACGGTATACTAACTGTGACAATACCGAGATACGGACCACCGGATTTTCTGTTCGGAGTGAGTAGCTGGTAGGCAGCTCCAGTGCTTCTATTCCTTTATCCCAGCGCTGGCTGCCGATATATGCATTACTCAAGCATTGATAGGCAGCATACTACCCCGGTTACTATTCATTTGGGAGGCTTGCTGTTGCATCTTTTGAGATTCGTTGATAGCAAGTTCGTATTGTTCGTTGAATGTGTACAGGTCTATCTGGAAACGTTTGGCATCAAAGAAGTAATTCCATAAATCTGATTTCCGGGCATGAGGCTCCATTATGGTGAGCCATTTGGCTACACTGTCTTGATTATTACGATTGTAATAGTATAAAATATGGTAGTAAGCAGCCAGACCGGCATATTTGTCATTTCCCAGTTGCAATGCTTCTTTCATTAATGCATCCGAATATTGGATACATTGCTGGTTGTTTTGTTCTATTCTGATGATTTGATTGAGAACATTCAGCCGTGTCGTATCGTACGGTAATGTTTCCAACATCTTTATCAGGCTGTCGGATTCCAAAACAATCTTGGTGCTGGCTTTTCCGGTGAGGGTGCAGCATAATAGAAGGATCAGGAGCAGGACTTGTTTCATTCGGCTTCCTCCTTTTCTTGTTGCTCATGGTAAATGGGGTGTGTGAACAGGAAACGGGCTCCTTCCTCATAATTGGAGTCAATCCATATTTTGCCGCCCAGCTGCTCGATAATGAGTTGGCAGATAGACAGACCGAGTCCTGTCCCTTGAGCATTTTCATTCAGTTTCTCAAAACGGTTGAATATTTTATTCTGATTCTCCGGAGAGATACCGCAACCGGTGTCGGTCACGGAAAACAGTGCTATGTCTTCTGTCTGTTTTTCCAGTTCCATGGTGATGGAACCTTGCGGAGTAAATTTGGTTGCATTGATGAGAAGGTTGATTAATAATTGTTGTAACCTTGCATTGTCTGTCGTCAATTCTAATGAATGGAGAGAGGTCGAAAAACGGACGTTAGCATTCGTTTGTTTTATTTTCTCAACCATGTCGATAACGTTTCTGCATATTGCCACTGCATCACATCGCTCATATTTGAATTTCATCTTGCCTACTTCGAGACTGGACAAGTCGATTACGTCGTTAATCAGCTTGAGTAACAGTTCTGAATTTTGCTGAATAATATCGCTACACTGTTTCCGGGTCTCGTTGTCGATGGATTCTTCCGTCAGGATGGAGGAGAAGCCGGACAACGCATTGAGCGGCGTGCGAATTTCATGGCTCATGTTGGAAAGGAAAAAGCTCTTTGTCCGGATGGAATTTTCTTCTTGCTTTTTCACTTTTTCCAGTTCCTGCTGTGATTGGCGCAGTTTTTTATTTCCTCGTCTGACCAAAAGGATGAAAAATACAATCAGTATGACTATGGATAGATGGTGAACCAGCTCCAGTAGAGGATTGTCTTCTGTCTGTTTAAGTTGTCCAGTTCGTTTTTATCTATTTGGTAGAGGGTGTGCAATTCATTGATTTGGCGAATATAATTCATTGCGTCCAAAGAGTCTTTGTACGTATTGAATATTTCATAAGCTTCACATGCTTCCTTGCTGTTTCCCATTAGTGTAAGTATGTGTGCACGATCTTTCAGTACTTGCAGGGATCTGTATGAGTTGGCTGCTTTGGTATGCGAAAGTAATTCGTCAAGTGTGGTTAGTGCCTGCGTGTATTCTTTGGATTCAGTGTAGTAGCGTGAATACAGGTATTTAATCATTAAATGAAAATATGGGTACTGGTGTTGCCGGCTGATTTGTTCGGTTTGTCGTATATAGTTTAATGCTTCCGGAAGATGATGCATCTGGATGCGATAGAATGCCTGACAATAAACAAGGTGGAAATCGTCTTGGGGATTCGTATCCTTGTTGATAACAGATTCGAGTTCCCGGATATTGTCTTCTATATCTGTCATTTGGTGATAGTTGAGCTTCGTCAGGATAAATTGGGACAAGATCGTTTTGATATATTGGTTGGCATGAGGGAGTTTCTGAATGATTTCTAATGCTTCCTTATACGATTTGATGGCAACTTGTGGTGTTGACGAACTTAAATAGGTATTTCCAATGGCGTGTAATGCGAGTGCTGTTCCCAAAGGATAGTCCATTTCTCTGGCTTTCTGGTACATCTGATTGGCCTGGTTGATGGCGAGACTGATGTTGCCTTCTGTGATTAAGGCTTGAACGGTCAGCAGATTTATCTGGAATAGGAGTGGGTATTGTTGTTCCTTTTGTAATTCCGGTTCTAAAAGTTTTTCCCAGGCAATGATGCTGTCGACAGGGGCGTCCGGACTAAATGGATGATTGTATTCAAGTAAAGGTTGTAATAAAGAAAGACGATCTGAATTTGTACGTGCAGCATATAAGGTGACCGATATTAATGCGGTTACGACTATTGCAATTATATGACGTCTGTGTTTTTTCACCTGATATAAGAATTGCTTGCTTGTAAGTTTATCTGCAAAAGAACTAAAAAGAGTGAAGATTACAAAGAAATCTTCACTCTTTTTTATAATTTATTTTCTTTTGAGTATCTCTCGTACCCCAGGGCCCTCGTGTTGGGGTAGCCGGGAGTATGGTTTCTGCATCGTGGATCGGCATCTACTTTCAAACTCCGGTAATCGTCTTTGGTGCGGGCGATGTAATCATCAAGCATGGCACGGTGTTCGGCGAGGACTTTACTGTATTTAGGGTCTTTGGCGAGATTCTTGCGTTCTCCCGGATCCTTTTTCATATCATATAGCTCTTCTCCGTTACCTTCCAGATAGTGAGTGTACTTGTATCTCGGTCCGCGTACCATACGTCCGGGAGTAACGACATATTCATATTCGCTATGCCATTCGGAAACGACATAAGGGTGAGTTTTTTTCTGTTTCTCTCCTTTTAATATAGGTGCAAGGCTGATTCCCGGTTTTTCGGCCGGAACAGGAATTCCTGCCAAATCACAAAGGGTAGGCAGAAGATCCAGTGTAGGCTGTGTCAATACTTGGTCTATGGGCTTTTTCTGTTGTTTGATGCCGGGACCTGCAAAGATAAACGGTACGTTGGTCATTTCATCGTAGAAGCTGATGTGTTTGGTCACCATGCGGTGTGAAGCCATCCCATCACCATGGTCAGCCATGATAATAACGATTGTGTTTTTTCCGGCAGGAGTGGAGTAAAGTGCTTTCAATACGCTGTCTACTTGCTTGGAAACCATCTTGGTATAGTGTTGGAAAGCAGCAATGTAATGACGGTAATTCTCTTCATTCCAATGAGAGGCCTGGGTCATGCGGCGATGACTGCAGCAGATGTATTGTACAGGTTTAGGGATATTGCTCCAGTCTTCTACATTGAAATTGGCTGGTAGTTCCGGAAGGGTTCCGCTAATGGGGCGGTCGGTATGTACTCCTTCGTTCGCTCCTACAAATCCACAGATATTGTGAGGGTTCTGAAAATCTGCGATACAGATGAATGGTTCTTCCGGCGGATTACTTAGATAAGCAACAGCGTCTTCGCATGTTCCTACATCCAGGAAGCTGTCGTTATTGACCGGGAATTCCGGATCAGTGAATGGCTTGGCTACTGGTTCTTTATGCTTGAATCCTCTAAGTGAACCCATGTCATGCGTTTTTCCGAAGTGTACGGCTTCGTAACCGTTTTCAGAAAAAAGACTTCCTAATGTCGGTACATTTTCGGGAATACGTGGGTTGATAGGTTCGCTGGAGTTGGAACGTACATTGGTTTGATGAGGCATCATGCCACTCCATAAAGCAGCGCGTGAGGGTTGGCTGAGAGGGCAGCCTACATAAGCATTGGAGAAGATAACTCCTCGTGAAGCGACTTCGTCAATAGGGAGGGTGCAGCCTTGTGTTTGTCCGTAAGCTCCCACAACGCGTTGTGTCAGATGGTCGCACTGGATAATCAGGAAATTGGGCTTTTCTTGGGCCTGCGCTGTCACGCTGCACAGGGCTAATCCCATGAATGGATAAATAGTTTTCATTACTGGTTAGAATTAAGTAATATTTGATTTGGAAGCAAAAGTAGGAAAAAAGGAAACGTAAAAAAGGGCGAGGTAGTAGTTTTGGACGCAAATGAAAGTATTTGTACAAAAATGAAAGGTGTGGCAAGCGGTTAGGGGTAACTATCGGTGATGGGAGTTGAATGATAAGTGATAAACGGCAGGTGATAAGTCATAAAATGGGTTACCGAAAAAGAAAACGGTGAATAAACTGCACTTGTTATGGCGCAGTTTGTTCACCGTTCATTTATAAGTTTGCTGTTGATTAGCTGTTCATGCTCATCAGGAATTCGTCGTTGTCTCTGGTTTTTTCCAGACGGTCTTTAACAAAGTCCATTGCTTCGATCGGATTCATGTCGGCAAGATATTTGCGCAATATCCACATGCGGTCAAGGGTTGTTTTATCAAGCAACAGGTCGTCGCGACGAGTGCTGGATGCGGTAATGTTGACTGCCGGGAAGATGCGTTTGTTGGACAGGTTGCGGTCGAGCTGCAACTCCATGTTACCTGTACCCTTGAATTCTTCGAAGATAACTTCGTCCATTTTAGAACCGGTATCGATCAATGCGGTAGCAATAATAGTCAGTGAACCACCGTTTTCAATATTACGGGCAGCACCGAAGAAGCGTTTAGGTTTATGAAGTGCATTTGCATCCACACCACCGGAAAGAACTTTACCGGATGCAGGAGATACTGTATTGTATGCACGAGCCAGACGAGTAATAGAATCAAGGAAGATAACTACGTCGTGACCACATTCTACCAGACGTTTTGCCTTTTCCAATACGATACCTGCAATTTTTACGTGGCGTTCTGCCGGTTCGTCGAAAGTAGAAGCAATTACTTCTGCATTAACGCTGCGCGCCATGTCTGTTACTTCTTCCGGGCGTTCGTCAATCAGCAGCATAATCATGTAACTTCCGGGTGGTTGGCTGCGATAGCGTTTGCGATATCTTTCATTAAGATGGTCTTACCTGTCTTTGGCTGGGCAACGATCAATGCACGCTGGCCTTTACCGATAGGAGCGAAAAGATCGACGACACGGGCAGACATAGAGTCTGAATAACCGCCTTTGCAAAGTTTAAACTTTTCATCCGGGAAGAGAGGTGTCAGATGTTCGAAAGGAACACGGTCGCGAACGAAAGCTGCATCACGTCCGTTGATCTTCGAAACCTTTACCAATGGGAAATATTTTTCTCCTTCTTTGGGTGGACGGATAACTCCTTCTACTACATCACCGGTTTTCAGACCAAATAGTTTGATTTGAGATTGTGATACGTAAATATCATCCGGAGAAGAAAGGTAGTTATAGTCGGAAGAACGGAGGAATCCGTATCCATCCTGCATAATTTCCAGAACACCTACTCCGTTGAGAATATCGTCGAATTCATAAGGCTTTTCGCGTTCAATAACCTTACGTTCCTGCTGCTGTTGTACCGGAAGATTTTCACCCGCATTGTTCTGCTGAGCGGCACGTGGCATCGGTGAGCGTTGTTGGTTTTGGTTCTGGTTCTGATTCTGATTTGGGTTCTGAACCTGATTCTGGTTATTGTTGTTACGCTGGAAATTATTATTGGCGTTATTGCCATTATTTCCATTGTTGTTAGCATTGTTATTACCGTTGTTATTGTCGCGTGAGCGAACAATACGCGGACGTTGCTGCTGGGACTGCTGCTGTTGAGATTGTTGTTGCTGTTGAGGATGAGATGGCTGTTCCGGTGCTGTCTGTGCTGATTCTGTTTTAGTAGCTTCGAATTTTCCGAATAATTCGGTAGGAAGCTCTATTTTTTCAGAAGGCAGATCTTCGATTGGAATAAAATCATCGTCGTCAACGCTGGATAAGATATTACTTTCCTCGTCGATAACGGGTGCAGCTTTCTTTTGTGGTTTATCTATTACCTTTTTCTCTACAACAGGTTTGTTAGGTTCAGTAGCCGGTTTATTTGTTTCTGCAACAGGTTTATTTGCTTCTGCAGCAGGTTTGTTTTTTGCTTTCTTCTCAGCTGTTTGCTGTTGTACCGGAGCTGGCTTTTCCGTAGCACCAGTAGCTTTCTCTGCAACAACAGGTTTAGGTTCCACTACTTTGGGTGCTGCCGGTTTTGCATTTTCTACTTCTTTTTTCTCTTCTGCATCAGAGCTCTTACGAGGACGGCCTACTTTACGCTTGGGAGTAGCAGTGTTTTCCGCTTTAGCTTCTACAACAACAGTTTCTTTTTCTTTGTTTGTACTTTCTTCTTTCTTGGAAGGTTGTGGTGCAGCTTTTACAGGAGCGGTCTCTTTTGTCTTGTTAGCCTCTTCACTCTTTGTTGCGGAAACCACTTTGTCTTCTTTTTGGTAGGAGCTACCCGTGAACGCTTTTTCTTTTGTTCTTCATTTTTGCGTTCTTCTTTTAGCTTATCTGCGGCAACTTTCTTTGTAGCTCCTACAATGGCCTGTTCATCGAGTATTTTATAAACAAGGTCTTCTTTTTTGTATGAGTCTGCTTTTTTTATGCCTAACTCTTTGGCAATAACTTGAAGTTCCGACAGATTTTTGTCGTTTAATTGGATAATGTTATACATATAGTATGGTAAGTTATTAATATTTCTTTTTTTTGCTGAATTATGGACAGCATTACTACAGCTCATGGCTACAGATATGCGAGCATACGTTTTGTTTTTTATTCTGAATTAGGGATGTATATGTTGAATCGTAGAATGTTTCAACGGGGCAAAGATAATAATTTTTTTTGGTTTCATGAACAATCAAACATTTTTTTCCACGTAAAAGTGTATCTTTGCTACATAAAAGAAAATAGTATGACAGTAAATGAAGCTCATTTAATTTATTTTTCGCCTACACACACATCTAAACAAGTTGCGGAGGCGATTGTTCACGGGACGGGCATAAAAAATATTTTCCTATTAATGTAACGCAGCAGATTGCGGATGAAATTGTGATTCCTACATCTTCTTTGGCTATTATTGTAGTGCCTGTGTATGGAGGACATGTCGCTCCTTTGGCAATGGAACGTTTGCAGTATATCCGTGGAGTGGATACTCCTACCGTTTTGGTAGTGGTTTACGGAAATCGCGCTTATGAAAAAGCTTTAATGGAACTGGATGCTTTTGCTATTCCTCACGGATTTAAAGTAATTGCCGGGGCAACTTTTATTGGAGAACATTCATATAGTACCGATAAATACCCGATTGCAGTGGGACGTCCAGATGAATCGGATTTAGCTTTTGCTGGGGAGTTTGGGAAGAAAATCATGGAAAAAATACAGACAGCTGATAGTATGGATACCCTTTATCCGGTGGATGTACGTGCTATCAAACGTCCGAGTCAGCCATTCTTTCCTTTGTTCCGTTTTTTGAGGAAAGTCATCAAGTTACGTAAAAGTGGGACACCGCTTCCCCGCGCTCCTTGGGTGGAAGATGAGGATTTGTGTACCCATTGCGGATTATGTGTGGTCCGTTGTCCGGCAGGGGCTATAACGAAAGGGGACGAGCTACATACGGATGAGGCTAAATGTATCAAATGTTGCGCCTGTGTAAAAGCTTGCGTAAGAAAAGCAAGGGTATACGATACCCCTTTTGCAGCTTTGTTATCAGATTGCTTCAAGAAACAGAAGTTGCCTCAAACTATTTTGTAAATCACGATACGCTTAGTCGTTTTATCAATACGAAAGCGGTTGTCTGTTCGTTCGCCTATCAGCCATGCGATATGTTCTCCACAGCAGAGTACCCATTGGCGTTCTTTTTGGCTGATAGAAAATTTGCGGTCGGTCAGATAATCGCTTATTTTTTTCTTTCCTTTCATTCCAAAAGGAATAAAAGTGTCTCCCGGCTGCCATTTTCGGTAATGAATTTCTCCATTCAGTTTGTCGGCATCAAAACAGGCTATTTCCTTTTCACGTGGAATGAGAAAATCCGGGGTGTATTCTCTTTCCTCTTTGATGATTTGAAAAGGAGGAAGAGTCTCATTTTTAGATTCCGCAGTTTCTATTAATAGAAATTCTCTGTCTTTTATCACTCTCCATTCTTTGCTACAGAATTGCTTGCCCGGTTGGCTATGAAGCGAGTGAGCGATATCTTTGATTTGTGCGGAATTGAATCCTAGAGGATGCAGGACTTCGAATAAGATGGCTTCGGGTGCCGGTTCCTTTACCAAATCACAGATTCTGATACCTTCTGCCGTAATGATTTTCTTTTTAGTTTCCTCTATACATTTATTATATATAGTGGCTACATCATTTAGATAATTACTCGTATCTACCAGAGTGTTTTTGACTGACGGATTAATTTCCTGCATGAGGGGAAGGAGGTTGAGCCGGATTTTATTACGGGTATATTCGTCTTCCAGATTGGTGCTGTCTGTCACATAATCTTGTCCGATGTTTTGCAGGTAACGAATTATTTCTTCCCGGTTGATACAAAGCAGAGGGCGTACGATGGCTCCATTACGGGGGCGGATTCCTAACAGACCGGTAATTCCTGTTCCCCGAATCAGGTTAAGTAGTATAGTTTCTATGCTATCATCCTGGTGATGGCCACAGCGACAACATCTGCCTGACATTCTTTTCTAATTTTCTCGAACCATTGGTAGCGGAGTTCCCGTGCGGCCATTTCAATCGAAATATGTTTTTCCGTTGCATATTGGGTCGTGTTGAAATCAATGGTATGTAAATGGATTTCCATTCTTTCGCAAAGTTGGCGGACAAATAGCTCGTCCCGGTCTGATTCTTTGCCTCGCAGGTGGAAATTACAATGTGCGGCTTCGCAATGATAGCCTGCTGTATGCAGAATATATAGTAATGCCACCGAGTCGGCGCCACCACTCAATGCGATCAGGATTTTATCATCCGGTGAGAACAAATGTTCTTTTTCTATATATTTTGTAACGCGTTGTTGTATCATACCTGCAAAGATACGAGTTTATCAATAAGTTTTTTTATTTTTTCTGAATCTTTTAGAGGATGAAAAAAGCTGCTATTTAAAAACATTCTAAATAATTTGCATGCTCCGAAGTTATGAATTATCTTTGCCGAAAATTTTGAGAGTTATGCGTTTGTCCGAATTAAAAACAGGAGAAAAAGGTGTTATTGTAAAGGTATTGGGGCACGGTGGTTTTCGTAAACGTATTGTGGAGATGGGCTTCATTAAAGGTAAAACGGTTGAAGTGCTGTTGAATGCTCCGCTAAAAGATCCCATAAAATATAAAGTTTTAGGTTAATGAAATTTCTCTTCGTCGTCAGGAGGCTGAAATGATCGAAGTTATCAGCGAAGAGGAAGCAAAGAAACTGGCCGAGAAGACCGTTTATCATGAAGGATTGCCTGAAGACCTTTCAGTAAAAGAAGAAGATATGAAACGGTTGGCGTTAGGTAAACGCCGTACCATTAATGTTGCTTTGGTCGGAAACCCGAACAGTGGCAAGACTTCTTTATTTAATCTTGCATCCGGTGCTCATGAGCATGTTGGAAACTACAGCGGCGTAACCGTGGATGCCAAAGAAGGTTATTTTGATTTCGAAGGCTATCATTTCCGTATTGTCGATTTGCCGGGAACTTATTCTTTGTCTGCTTATACGCCGGAAGAAATCTATGTGCGTCGTCATATTATCGATGAAACTCCGGACGTGATTATTAATGTAGTCGATTCCTCTAATCTGGAGCGAAACTTATATCTGACTACTCAATTGATAGATATGAATGTCCGCATGGTGGTAGCTCTGAATATTTATGATGAGTTGGAAGCCAGTGGAAATACATTGGATTATCATCTGTTGAGTAAGTTGTTCGGGGTGCCGATGTTGCTACTGTCAGTAAGAAAAATCGTGGATTGGATACCTTGTTTCATGTTGTTATCAATCTGTATGAAGGAGTAGACTTCTTTGATAAACAGGGAAATATGAATCCGGAAGTTCTTAAGGATTTGACCGAATGGCATGATTCTCTGGAAGATCGTAAGAACCACGAGGAAGAGCATTTGGAAGATTATGTACGTGAACATAAAAAGACGGGGCGTGTCTTCCGGCATATTCATATCAATCATGGTCCTGATATCGAAAAAGCGATTGAAGCTGTAAAAAGTGAAGTGTCCAAAAACGAATTTATCCGTCATAAATATTCTACCCGTTTCCTATCCATTAAATTGTTGGAGAATGATCCTGACATTGAGCGCATTGTGCGGACATTACCAAATGCGGATGAGATATTCCATGTCCGTGATAAGATGTCGAAGCGTGTTCAGGACACAATGAATGAGGATTGTGAATCGGCTATTACGGATGCTAAATATGGATTTATCAGTGGTGCACTGAAGGAGACATTCACAGATAATCACTTGGAGCAGGCGCAGACAACAAAAGTGCTGGATTCGATCGTAACTCACCGTGTCTGGGGATTTCCTATTTTCTTCCTTTTTATGTATCTGATGTTTGAAGGTACGTTTGTCATTGGAGAATATCCGATGATGGGGATTGAATGGCTTGTCGAGCAGATTGGTGACTTGTTACGCAATAATATGGCGGAAGGTCCATTTAAAGATTTGCTGATTGATGGAATTATTGGTGGGGTAGGAGCGGTTATTGTCTTTTTGCCGAATATCTTGATTTTGTATTTCTGCATTTCTCTTATGGAAGATTCGGGTTATATGGCTCGTGCAGCTTTTATCATGGATAAAATCATGCATAAAATGGGATTGCACGGAAAATCATTCATTCCTTTGATTATGGGATTTGGATGCAATGTACCTGCTATTATAGCTTCCCGTACTATTGAGAACCGGAAGAGCCGTCTTATTACAATGTTGGTAAATCCTTTGATGTCTTGCAGTGCGCGTCTGCCAATTTATTTATTGTTGGTGGGTGCTTTCTTCCCGAACAATGCAAGTCTGGTGTTGTTAAGTATTTATGTGATTGGTATTGTACTGGCTGTGGTAATGGCCCGCTTGTTTAGCAAGTTTCTGGTGAAGGGTGATGATACTCCATTTGTGATGGAACTTCCACCTTACCGGATGCCGACAGCAAAATCGATCTTCCGTCACACATGGGAAAAGGGAGCGCAGTATTTGAAAAAGATGGGAGGCATTATTATGATTGCTTCTATTATAATCTGGTTCTTGGGGTATTATCCGAATCATGATGCTTATGAAACAGTTGCCGAGCAGCAGGAAAATTCTTATATCGGCCAGTTGGGACGTGGTATAGAGCCAGTTATAAAACCACTGGGATTTGATTGGAAACTAGGTATTGGCTTGCTTTCCGGTGTGGGAGCGAAAGAATTGGTAGTAAGTACATTAGGTGTCTTATATGCAGATGATCCGGATGCTGATTCAGTAAGTTTGGCAGAACGAATTCCGATTACTCCATTGGTTGCTTTCTGTTATATGTTGTTTGTATTGATTTACTTCCCGTGTATTGCGGCGATAGCGGCTATAAAACAGGAATCGGGTAGTTGGAAATGGGCGCTTTTTGCTGCTTGTTACACAACGGGATTGGCTTGGCTTGTATCATTTGCTGTTTATCAGATTGGAGGATTGTTTGTATGAATAATTGGCAAGATTGGGTAGTCGGAGTACTGGTTGTACTCTGCATTGCCCGCGTCATATATGGAATATTTCGTTTCGTCGTACGCGAGAAAATCAGAATCCTTGTGATAGCTGTGTAAGTGGCTGTGAACTAAAGGATATGATAGACAAGAAACGCGGAGAATGCGATGTAAAGAAAAAAAAGTACAAAGAAAAATTGCTGCGGATAGTTGGTAGTTTCAAAATTTGTACTACCTTTGCAACCGCAAACGAGAAATAATGGTTCCTTGGATGAGTGGCTTAGTCAGCGGTCTGCAAAACCGTGTACGGCGGTTCGAATCCGCCAGGAACCTCAAGTAACACTTTGAATTCCTTGAAAGTACTTGACTTTCAAGGAATTTCTTTTTGGGGGACCATTCTGGGGACCAATTAGGTAGTATATTATGGATATACCGTTACTGCATGCGCTAATCCTTTTTATTTTAGGTTTTTCCCTACTGACAATTATGGAATTCACTTATTTATTCTGATTTTCCTGCGTTACTTTTGTTCTAAACCAAAAAGAAAAACGCCATGAAAAAGATTTTATTTATCCTGTTTGTTGCCCAGTTTATTTTGGCTCCTTATATAATAAAGGGCTATGGTGCAAATCTTGTTGAAGATAATTATGAGTATTCGGGAGTTGCCCAAGGGAGAGAGACTGTTGAAAAGGATATTTTAGGTAATATCATTATCCGTGATGATAATGGTAATAGAAAGACTATTGAAAAGGATATCTTAGGGAATATCATCATTCGTGATGATAAAGGCAATAGAAAGACTATTGAAAAGGATATTTTGGGGAACATCATTATCCGTGATGATAGAGGCAATAGAAAGACTATTGAAGAAGATATTCTAGGAAATACCATTATCCGGGACGATAAGGGTAATAGAAAAACTATAGAGAAAGATATTCTGGGAAATACTATTATTCGCGATGACAAAGGTAATAGAAAGACGATTACAAAAGATATCTTTGGGAATACTATTATCGAGGATGATAAGGGGAATAGAACAACTATTAAAAAAGATATTTTTGGAAACGAAATAATTGAATATGGTAACGGTCATGGGAAAATTATTAAAAAGGATATTTTTGGAAATACAGTCATTGAGGAGTATTAAAATGTACTTTTTAAAATGATAATATATGGGATGTCATTTGAGATAGGGGTTATTCACAATATCGTGGATAGCCCCTTATTGTATGTTATAACCTGGCAATAATATTTTCGCTATAAAATCATATTATAATCGTAAAAGTGTATATATTTGCATAGTGCGGAGATAAAATATTTATTTCTAAGTTATTCAAGGATAAAGAAATGGAACACAAACAATTACTAACTGTATTTAATTCACTTCCTGTTGGAATAGGTTTCTTCACAGCCGATGGCACTCTGGTAAGATGCAATGAAAGCTTCTGCCGAATTTTTGGCGCTGACTCGCAAACGCTTCTTGGTAATAAACTCAACATAAATGAAAATTCTGTGGTTCCTGACGTGGTGAAGGAAGCAGTTCGTCGTTGTGTTCCGGTACAGATGAGTTTTTTGTATGATTTCGATAAACAGAGAACCGATAAACGCTTTTTCTCTACGCGTACCCGGACCTGCTATTTGAAATGTAATGGTAATCCTCTTTATGACAATGATGGCAAGTTTGTTAATTACATTTTTATCTTTGAAGATATTACAGAAACGGTGAAAAGTGAAGAGGTACTCCGTCAAAGTCGCCGGAAAACGGAGCTTGCTATGAAGCAGCCAACATCATGTTTTGGGAATTTGATGCAGTGGCCAAATTATTTTATAGTGATAATGAACCGCTGAATGGATACGATCAGTCTAAGCCAGTTAGTATGGCACTATATCTGGAGACTTTGCATCCGGATGACCGTAGTCAGGTTACTGAAGTAATGG
>ENA-OQIG01001026-OQIG01001026.1-human-gut-metagenome-genome-assembly--contig:-NODE-1026-length-13572-cov-3.591447_pt1 | contig 13572 bp, 13 predicted proteins | sample MGYA00242576_ERZ504741 | MGnify/ENA primary metagenome ERZ504741 (study PRJEB26092, sample SAMD00036436) | human gut metagenome | host: Homo sapiens | study: EMG produced TPA metagenomics assembly of... | reverse complement strand
CACTATCCCGCGAGGTGTTTTGGCATGAATATGCCAAAATCCCGAGACATACAAGCCAAAATTCCATTGCCGCAGGCAATCTGGAATGAATTTTGGCTACGTTACTGTGAACGGAGTGAACAGTAACGATTATCGGATTCCAAGGATATCTTTTACTGCCTTTGGCATATCCGGCGCATCTACCACCCGGTTATGAAGCACTGGTGCTGTGCGGATCGTCTCAACTGCCTGTGGAAGTTTCACTCCGGAAAGCACACTCAGTTCATCAGCCAGTGCAAAATCATCCTTACCGTCTGTATCTGCTCCAAGTGCTTCCATTACACTTCTTGTAAATTTATATGGGCTTGCTGTGGATGCAATGACAGTTGGTGTGGTATCATTGGTATCTTTTACATATTTGTCATAAACACCTGCTGCAACTGCAGTATGGGTATCTATCACATAATGACTGTCTTTGAAGATTTCTGCGATTGTTTTTGCTGTTTCGTCTTCTGTACAGTAATTGCCATAGAAGTCTGCAAGCTGTGCCTTCATGTCTTCTGTGATGGTATACTCGCCGCCTGCAGTAAGAGACTGCATCAGCTCTGCACATTTTTTTGCATCACCGCCTGCGATACGGTAGATCAGACGTTCCAGATTGCTGGAGATCAGAATATCCATGGACGGTGAGGTTGTAAGGATAAAGTCACGCTTTCTGTCATAAGTTCCCGTGCGGAAGAAATCATACAGAACCTTGTTATCATTGGAGGCACAGATAAGTTTGTGAACCGGAAGTCCCATCTGTTTTGCATAATAAGCAGCCAGGATATTTCCAAAGTTTCCGGTAGGTACTACCACATTGATCTCCTGACCGTCTTTGATCTTGCCCTGACGTACAAGTGATGCATATGCATATACATAATAAACGATCTGCGGTACCAGACGTCCGATATTGATAGAGTTCGCAGATGAGAACTGATATCCTGCAGCATCAAGTTCTGCTTCCAGTTCCTTATCATTGAACATTTTCTTTACGGCAGTCTGTGCATCGTCAAAGTTTCCGGTAATTCCCACAACATATGTATTGTTGCCTTTCTGAGTTACCATCTGTTTCTCCTGGATAGGACTTACACCATGTTTCGGATAGAAAACGATGATCTTGGTTCCCGGAACATCTGCAAATCCGGCCATTGCCGCTTTACCTGTATCTCCGGAAGTAGCGGTAAGAATAACAATCTCATTTTTTACCTGATTCTTCTTAGCAGCTGTAGTCATAAGATGTGGAAGAATTGATAATGCCATATCCTTAAACGCAATGGTCGCACCATGATACAGCTCAAGGAAATAAGCTCCGTCTGCTTCATGAAGCGGCGCAATCTCTTTTGTATCAAATTTTTCATCATAGGCATTGTTGATGCAGTTCTTTAATTCTTCTTCTGTAAAATCAGTAAGGAAACATTTCATTACTTCATATGCTGTCTCCTGATAGCTCATCTTTGCCAGCTCATCCATTGGGACATCCAGCTTCGGAATCTCTGTCGGCACAAATAAGCCGCCATCCTCAGAAAGCCCCTTTAAAATAGCCATAGAAGCTGTTACGGTTTCTTCTTTTCCTCTTGTGCTTTTGTATAATACCTGCATGATATTTCCTGCCTTTCCAAAGTTATTCGTAACTGTTCAGTATATTGGCAGTAATAATAAACCGCTGAACAGTTACAGTTATTCATTTCGCCAATTGAGCACATTATAGCATATACTTTAGCAAAATACTATCCTAAATTATTACTCTTTTTTCTGTCTTTTTATGATTGATTACTATAAATCAAAAATATGGACATATTCTTTTGTTCCCGAAGAATATGTCCATATTTTGAGCAGTATTACCGCAATCCTGTTAAATGAGTTATATGAAGAGTATCGTTTATTACGATCCTGTGGAACTTTCTGCTGAATCCGGATAGGTATAAAATTCATGTACGCCGTATTTAAACAGCCTTTTCAGATCTTTCTCAAACCAGGAGACATTCTGGCTTTCAGCTTCAGACTTTTGGATAAAAAACAGTGCTCCTTCTGAATAATCCACACCTTCAAGAGCCTGTCTGACGGCTTCTCTTGTCTCATCTGTAACAGTTACTTCATTGATACGTCCGTCATAAGTCGGTGAAAACTGCGGAACACCATTGGTATTCTGCCATACCACTTCTGTGACTGTGTCAGGAAATTCCTTATTCTTTATACGGTTCATGATCACATTGGCAACCAGAATGCGTCCCTTGACATCCTCAGTACCCGCTTCAGCTTCTACAATATGAAGCAATGTATCATAGTCCTCATCCGACATCATCCGGGCACTCTCTGCAAGAGCCGTTGTCCTTGCATCCAACTCATTGATGCTGCTCTCCATAGAAGAGCTGACATCGAATTCTGCCATATTATCTTCAATAACTTTGATTCTCTGACCGACCATTACCTGTTCACAGGAAGTTCCGATACGTGTGACTGATTTTTTGGGAGAAGCTGTATCATTCATTCCGGATACTACTCCTGCAATTCCTGTTGGCAGTACATCTGTTTCGTCAGCATGGGAGGAAAAAGTTTTCTCCCTATTTTCAGAAGCTGCATATACTTTGTTTTTTCCATTAAAATCTGCTATTCTGCCGCCTGCTGCAAACGCAATCGCCGTACAGGTACACACTGTAACCAGTATCAGACTCCGCGCCGGATTGCCGGACTGTTTTGACTCTTTTTTCTGAACTTTCATACTTATCATTCCTTGAGTTTTTTTAATTACAGGTTTTTATTGTTGTAACATTTCTGTAACTTATAAGAAAATTATATTTAATATAATTGATTTTGTCAAGCTTTTTTCATATTTTTGTAACATTTTAGCTTGCAAAAAAGAAAAAAGGAAGGTTCCATCAATGAAATCTCCCTTTAATATATGCTTCATTTTTCTCAATTATTACATTTATTTTTTCGCCGCAGATCAGGAACATAGGGGTTGGATTATAAAACTCATCTTTCTTTGTATAAATTCTGCTGCTGATACCCAGATCAATGGAGAATCTGTTGATACCCAGTTTTCCCAGTGTCTCCAGATCCCAGGCAGGGCGTACATAGGAACTGATAGGAAGCTGGCGTTTAATTTCCTCGCATTCCTGCATCATGGCATCGCTACTGTAAAATGAGCATGATTGGCAGGCAGATCAGCAGTATCTGAGAAATCATCTGCACCATAATTGGCATCTGCGTTGATCAGGATTCCTCCCGTTTTCAGCACACGAATCCATTCTTTATATGCTCTTGCTGCATCCGGAAGTGTCCAGGTAAGATTTCTGGATACGATCACATCAAAGGTACCATCGGGAATCCGGATTTTCCGCATCCATTACTTCAAACGTACAGGAGGCATTCTCTTCTTTTGCCAGTTCCCTGGAATGAATGATCATATCCGGTGTCAGATCGATTCCTGTAACTTCATGTCCCAGTTTTGCTAAAAGAATGGAAAAGAAGCCTGCACCGCATCCCACATCCAGAATCCTTAATTTTCCATCAGGAAGAAAAGTCCCGATCTCTTTCAGCCATTTATCAGCCATATCACTGTGAAGCTCAGCTCTTCTCTGTTCCATAAAACTGTCGCTTCTTTTCGCCCAGTAATTTGTGATCTTTTCCTTGCGTTCATCCTTTCTTCTGCTGAAACTGCCATATGCGATCATCGGACCATCCTTAATAACCTGAAGACTTCCCGCCTGATATAGAACCACTCCATTTAAATCGGATAAACTTGTCTCCAGAATATTTCCCTCATAATCCTTAACACAGCCAAGATACTCTCCAACCTTAATGATATCTCCGGTTTTTTGGCAGGATACCACAGCCGGATACACTGGCAGACTGATAACGCACATCTTCAATTTCCATGGGATAATAATTACTGTAACTTCTCATGCCATCGTAAACACCCAGCGCACACAGAATATTACGCACATCTTTTCTTGTAGAATGAACCTCCTCCGGACTCCAGCCTCCCATCTGGCCACGTTCGATCAGAACACTGGGAATGCCACATGCGGCAGCATAATTGTAAGAACCACCGGATGCCACATTAGACTTTACCATATAGGGAACATCTGCCTGCTCTGCCATTTTCCTTGACATCTGAACTACATCTTCATCTGCACATCCGGCATAGTAAATATAAGGCGTAAGCTGCTCATAATCATCCCCGCTGTGAAGATCAATATAATAATCTGCTGCACTGTGAAGCTTCTGAACCACCTCATACGCCAGACGGTCCATCCTGGTTCCCTGCGGATTCCCCGGAAATACACGATTCAGATTCTTCTCATCCTCCGGGCAGACACTGCCGCTCCTCTCCTCAAATTCCTTCCTGCACACAGTCTTAACCAGGATTACTCTTCCATGGATCTTCTCAGGCTTCAGTTTATCTGCAAGCTCAACAGCAGCCTGGATTCCCACATATTCTCCTCCATGAACCGCAGCGGTGATCAGAACTGTCTTTCCGGGATGAGAACCGCAGATTACTGTATAAGGAAGCGAAAACTCACCTCCGCCCAGTTTCAGGAATCCGCTCTTTTTCATACCCGGAGCAGCACACAGCATGGCATCCTCCAAATCTCTTTTCCTGTCATATCCGCTATCAGAATCACCCATTCCATCATTCTCGGACCAGACGTTTTTCTCTTCCTTCACAGCGCTGATCATAAACATCGGCGTAGAATGATAATTCAGCTTCTCTTCCTGACTCCACACCCGCTGCCAGATCCCGGTATCCACTGCCACAGATTCAAACCCGTTCTCCTTCAGAAACTTCCTGTCCCAAGACGGTCTGTTAATAGAAGAAAGAGGCATCTGCAGTGCAATCTTCTCCATTCTGTCAATATCCGTACAGAGGTAATGATCATCCAGATGCTCACTCTCCACACTCTTTCGGTCTTCCTCATAAGACAGGCGTTTCTCCTCATCATAAAGATAACCGTACCAGTTGCATCGAAATTAAGAAGCTTTCCGCCCGGTTTCAGTACACGACACCACTCTTCATAAGCTCTCTTAGGATCCTTCAGATTCCATGTCAGATTCCTGCTGATTACAACATCAAACACATCATCCTCAAATTCCAGATTCTGAGCATCCATCTTATAAAAAGAAATCCGCTCACAAAGATTACCGGCATTCCTCTTCGCAGTATCCAACATCTCCTGTGTATAATCAACAGCAGTCACCTTATATCCCGCCTCAGCCAGAATAACAGGAAAAAATCCAGGTCCTGTTCCGATATCCAAAATCTTAATCTCATCCTTCGCTTTCTCCGGGAACTGCCCTTTCAACACCTCAAGCCATGCCCCCTTCTGCATCCCATTCAATTCCTTATGATTAACTTCAGAATACCCCTCAGCCCGGGTAGTCCAGTAACTCTCAATCTCCGATAATAAATCCTTCACCTTATGCCAACCTCCATGCATGCAATTTATAATCATATATAGCCAAAATTATATCAAATCCCTCCCCTTTCCAACAAGCCCTCCCGGGGGATATATTTCACGTCTCAATTCATTTTTATATAAACAAAGTCCTTCTTATAATTCACACTCCACCTTGTATTATATCTTAACCAAAACCAGCGAAGCAGGCGTATAGTTGTACCGGATGCATTTGCAGGCATCTTAGAGATTCTTAGTCCTCGGAAATCTGCGTTATGAGACGAAAAGTCCCTTGTCTGAGCGACAGCGAGTAATTCCGGACTTTTCGTCTCATGCTTTTAGCGGATTTTCGAGGCTAGAATCTCTTAGATGCCGAAACCGTATCAGGTACAACTATACGCCTGCTTCGCGTCCCCTTTTTAAACCAAAAGCAAAGCTGCCATACCCCCAAAAAGAGGATATGACAGCTATATATTTTTACTCAGATAGCTCCAAGAATCTTCCGGGCATTATCAATCCTTTCCTGCGTCGGAGGATTAACCCCCTCCAGTGGATAAGAAAGCCCCAGATTCTCCCATTTAAACTTACCAAGCGTATGATAAGGGAGCACCTCCACTCTCTCCACATTGGAAAGAGTATGGATAAAATCAGCTAACCGGTGCAGATATTCATCCTTATCACTTCCGCCCGGCACAAGCACATGACGGATCCATACAGGTTTTTTCATATCAGAAAGTTCCCGTGCCATCGCAAGAATATTCTTATTGGAATGACCGGTAAGCTTAATATGCTCCTGCTCGTCAATCTGCTTGATATCAAGCATTACAAGATCTGTATACTTCATAAGCTCCAGCCATCCGGAATGCCATGGTTCCTGATCAGTGAAGGGATTTCCACTGGTATCAAGATTCGTATGCACACCCTCTGCCTTTGCCTTCTTAAAAAATTCTGTAAGAAAATCCATCTGAAGCAATGGCTCACCACCGCTTACAGTGATACCGCCTTTGCTGCCCCAGTAGCCCTTATAACGTAAAGCTTTCTTAAGAAGCTCATCTGCCGTATAAAGCTCTCCCTGCTTCATCTTCCAGGTATCCGGATTATGACAGAACTGACATCTCATAGCACAGCCGCTTAAAAAAATCACATATCTTACTCCGGGTCCGTCAACGGACCCGAAGCTTTCTAAAGAATGAACATAGCCTTTTATCTGTTTATTATCCATTATATCATCATCCATTAATTACATTCTGTCGTGGCAGGTTCTGGCAATAACGTCTAACTGCTGCTCTCTTGTAAGGTCGATGAACTTAACAGCATATCCGGATACACGGATTGTGAAGTTGCATACTCTTCTTTTTCCGGATGTTCCATAGCGTCGATCAGTTTCTCTTTACCAAATACGTTTACATTGAGGTGATGAGCACCCTGATCAAAGTATCCGTCAAGTACATGTACCAGATTCTCTGAACGCTCGTCATCACTGTGTCCCAGAGCATCAGGATTGATTGTCTGAGTATTGGAGATACCGTCAAGAGCATCTTCATAGTCAAGCTTGGCAACAGAGTTCAGGGAAGCAAGAAGACCGTTCTGCTCTGCACCGTAAGACGGGTTTGCGCCAGGTGCAAGAGGTTCACCTGCTTTTCTTCCATCCGGAAGAGATCCTGTAGCCTTACCATAAACAACGTTGGAAGTAATAGTAAGGATAGATGTGGTTGGCTTGGAATCACGGTAAGTATGGATGTGTTTCAGTTTCTCAAGGAATGTAGACAGAAGAGTTGTTGCAATCTCGTCTGCTCTGTCATCATCATTACCATAACGTGGGAAGTCACCCTCAACCTGGAAATCTGTTGTAATACCGTCTTCATCGCGGATAGCTTTAACTTTTGCATATTTGATAGCGGACAGGGAGTCTACTACATGAGAGAATCCTGCGATACCTGTTGCGAAAGAACGCTCAACCTTTGTATCGATCAGAGCCATCTCTGCTGCTTCGTAGTAGTATTTGTCATGCATGTAGTGGATCATGTTCAGTGTTCCGACATACAGATGAGCCAGCCAGTCCATCATTTTATCATATTTTGCAATTACTTCATCATAGTCAAGATATTCAGAAGTGATCGGCTGATAGTTTGGTCCTACCTGCTGTTTTGTCTTCTCATCAACACCGCCGTTGATCGCATAAAGAAGGCATTTTGCAAGGTTTGCACGAGCGCCGAAGAACTGCATCTCTTTACCTGTCTCTGTAGCAGATACACAGCAGCAGATGCTGTAGTCATCGCCCCATACCGGACGCATAACATCATCATTCTCATACTGAACAGAACTTGTTGTAACAGAAATATTTGCAGCATATTTCTTGAAGTTCTCAGGCAGTCTTGAAGAATAAAGTACTGTAAGGTTTGGTTCCGGAGCCGGTCCCATATCTTCCAGTGTGTGCAGGAAACGATAGTCGTTCTTTGTTACCATGGAACGTCCGTCCTGTCCCATACCTGCTACTTCCAGAGTTGCCCATACCGGGTCACCGGAGAATAACTGGTTGTAAGAAGGGATACGTGCAAATTTAACCATACGGAATTTCATTACCATGTGGTCAACAAGCTCCTGAGCTTCTTTCTCTGTAAGAGTTCCGTTCTGAAGATCTCTTTCAATATAAATATCAAGGAATGTGGAAATACGTCCGACACTCATTGCAGCACCGTTCTGAGTTTTGATGGCTGCAAGATATCCGAAGTACAGCCACTGGAAAGCTTCTCTTGCATCTTTGGCCGGTTTGGAGATATCATATCCATAAGATTCAGCCATAACTTTCATGCCTTTCAGAGCACGGATCTGATCAGCGATCTCTTCACGAAGCTGGAAGTCATAACGTCTCATACCCTGACGGTCGCATGCTGCGAAGTCTTTCTGTTTTCCTTCGATCAGAGCGTCGATTCCGTACAGAGCCACACGTCTGTAGTCGCCAACGATACGTCCACGTCCGTAAGTATCCGGAAGACCTGTAAGGATCTTGTTGTGACGTGCTACTTTCATCTCAGGTGTGTAGATATCAAATACACCCTGGTTGTGAGTTTTAAATTCATAGTTGTGGAAAACATCTTTGATCTTGTCACTTACTTTATATCCATAAGTTTCACAAGCCTGCTCTGCCATTTTGATACCGCCGTATGGCATGAAAGCACGTTTCAGAGGTTTATCTGTCTGAAGACCAACAACTTTTTCAAGGTCTTTTGTTTCTTCATCAATATATCCGGGACCATATGCTGTCAGAGATGTAACTACCTCTGTCTCCATATCAAGAACTCCGCCTTTGGCACGTTCTTCTTTCTGAAGTGCCTGGAGCTTGCCCCACAGTTTGTTTGTAGCTTCTGTAGGTCCTTCCAGGAAAGAAGCATCACCGTCATATGGTGTATAGTTCATTCCAATAAAGTTACGTACATCGATTTTTTCTTTCCAACGGTTGCCCTTAAAGCCATTCCACTGTTCGAAATTTTTCATTCTTTTACCTCTTTCTCTAAAATATTTCCGCGCATTTCTCACTGGCCTGGAGTGAGATAATAAAATGTAAATTGTACTTATTTAGGACACTTTTCTGCCCACGCTGTCAGTATACGTAAACATGAGTGTTATGTCAATTAATTTCCCTTATGATTTTAATTAAATACAATTCTGATAGCTTTTCATCGGAGTTTGCTTCTTTTATTGTACTTTATCGCGTACATTAAGATCTTTCTTGTATTTTTATAAATACAAAAAAAATACCGGTCAGGAAGTCCTCTGGACAATCTGACCGGTATCTGATTTTTGATATTTTATGTAAACTATATTATTCCCTGCCAAGCGGATATTAGCCTGACCTGCAGAAGCCAAAATACAGCAGGAAAAAATCGGGCGTGTCGGAACAATCTAACGGTTATTGATTGCTGTTACAAGTGCATCAATAGATGCGCGAATGATATCCGCGTCTACGCCTGCACCCCAGGCAAGGGTTCCATCCGGCTTTTTGATACCGACATAAGCAATAGCTTTGGAACTTGAACTGCGCTCCAGCGCATGTTCCTGATATGTTTCCAGGGAATATTTCAGCTCATATGCCTTCTTCAGTGCATTGCTGACTGCATCAAGACGTCCGTTACCGGATGCCTCTGTAGTGATTGTCTTCCCGCGGAAAGTAGAGGTAACTTTTGTTACAATACCACCATCTTTCTGCTGGAAATGTACTTCATTGATGCTGTACGGTTCTGTGATATTCTCAAAGGTCTGTTTAAACAGATTGAAAATTTCGTCAGGATGAAGCTCTTTATGTTTGTGATCTGAAACAGCTTTTGTGGCATATCCCATTGCCTCACGCATTTTCGGAGGAAGGTTCAGACCGAATTTGGTCTCAAGGATATATCCCACGCCACCTTTACCGGACTGGCTGTTGATGCGGATAACATCTGCGTCATAATTTCTTCCCACATCTGTCGTCGATCGGAAGATACGGAACATTCCAGTGATCCGGATCCTTGTCATCTCTCCAGTGCATACCCTTGGCAATTGCATCCTGATGAGAGCCGGAAAATGCGGCAAATACAAGTGCACCACTGTACGGACTTCTTTCGCCTACTTTCATTCCGGTACATTCTTCATATATTTCACAGATATGCGGCATATCGGAGAAGTCAAGTTTTGGATCTACACCCTGAGAATACATATTCATACCAAGTGTAACAATATCTACATTTCCGGTACGCTCACCGTTTCCGAACAGAGTACCCTCGATTCTGTCTGCACCTGCAAGTAATCCCATTTCAGAATCTGCAACACCGCATCCTCTGTCATTGTGCGGATGGAGAGATACGATTACATTCTCGCGGTATTTCAGATTTTCACACATATATTCTACCTGGCTTGCATATACATGCGGCATGGAATGCTGTACAGTTACAGGCAGATTGATGATGCATTTGTTATCTGCTGTAGGCTGCCATACATCAAGAACTGCATTGCATACTTCCAGAGCGTATTCCGGTTCTGTGCCTGTAAAGCTTTCAGGCTGTACTCAAACTGGAAATTTCCTTCTGTTTCATCAGCCAGTTTCTTTAATAATGCGGCACCATCCACTGCAATCTTTAAGATTTCTTCTTTGGATTTCTTAAATACCTGTTCTCTCTGAGCTACAGAGGTGGAATTGTACACATGTACAATTGCCTTCGGTGCGCCTTTGACAGCTTCAAAGTTTTGCGGATGATATGCTCTCTGGCCTGAGTCAGAACCTGAATAGTTACATCCTGTGGAATCAGATTCTGCTCGATCAGGGTACGCAGAAATTCATATTCTGTTTCAGAAGCAGCCGGGAAACCTACTTCAATTTCTTTGAAACCGATTTTTACAAGAAGTTTAAAGAATTCAATTTTCTGTTCCAGACTCATCGGAATCACCAGTGCCTGATTACCGTCACGAAGGTCTACAGAACACCAGACAGGTGCTTTGTCCACATATTCTTTTTCTGCCCATTTCATGCATTTAACAGGCGGCATAAAATACTGTCTCTGATATTTGCTTGGATTCATCATTTTTTCTTCCTCCGTTATGTAAATATTATGTTTGGACTGTGGGGATTGACTGTAAAAAGACATAAAAAAATCTTCCATCTCCACAGACTTATCTGCAAGAGACGAAAGATATTATCATCTTACGCGGTACCACTCTTATTTATGAACAATGTCATACACTCATGGGATACGGAATCTCCGGATATCCGGTATTCTTATATCCTCTCCATATAACGGTGGAAACCGTCTGCACCTACTCTTGTATAATTTCAGGCAGCTGCTCAAAGGCGAGTTCCACAATTTCCTTCCACTGCTTCTCAGCAAACAGCAGTTCTCTGTGCTCCGGTCCGGGTGTACTATTCCTTATCATTGCATTTTACTTATAACTTTATTTGGCTTTTTTGAAATGAAATGAACATACGTCTGAATCATTCATTGTAAATATACTACAAACGATTTAACCATATGTCAGTCGGGGCAACAGGATTTGAACCTGCGACCTCACGGCCCCCAGCCGTGCGCGCTACCAAGCTACGCCATACCCCGTAACGCAAGTTAGTATAACAAATTATTTCTGTGATTTCAACTGTTTTTTGAAAAATTTACAAAAATTATACAAATTTAGCAGGAAGAAATTTCATGTACTTTTTTATGTTATAAAATTTCTTCCTGTTTATCCTATGTACAAGCCTTACGATCATCTGTTACAGTTACGCTGGCATGATGGCTTTTTCCAAATTGTCTACACGCATATCCAGTTCAAAAACTTTCTCTCGAGTTGCCTTATTCTCCTTTCTATAGCGAAGCTCATCCATACGTGCATCAAATAGGGCAGATATTTTTCTGTCAATTTCATTTTCCAGTTTAAGTTCTATAGTTTTTACGCTTCCCTTGAGTTGCACAATATCTGATTTCATGTTCGTGATATCTGCCTTCATGTTTGTGATATCTGCCTTCATGTTCGTGATATCCGTCTTCATGTTTGCAATATCTGTCTTCATATCTGCGATATCGTTCTTTACATCGGACATATCATTTTGAAAACCGGCAATGCTTCCCTGTATAGAAAAAAGGATATTTCTCAATTCCGCATCTTCCACATTCTTCCCTCCTTTCGTTATAGTACGTCTCGTTCTCTTTTGTATAGAACCAATTGTACCATTGAAGGAAGAAAAAGTCTACAGCGAAATTATTATAATATTTTTATAAGACATCTTCGGCAAATTATAATTTATGTATAAACAGCCCACTCCGAAGCTTTGGCTCAAACCAGGTGGATTTTGGAGGCATTAATTTGTTCTCGTCTGCAATCTTCATCAGGTCTTCCATAGATGTCGGTACATGACAAAGGCTACACCGCCGGTTCTGTCCGCAATCTCTGCCAGCTCTGCTGCCTTATGGCTTCCGCCCACAAAGGAGATTCTCTGGTCTGTGCGCGGATCTTCGATTCCCAGGACTGGTCTGAGGACTTTTTCCTGAAGAATGGATACATCTAGCTGTCCGACCACGTCCTTCTTCTCATAGATATCCGGCCATGCTTTCAGGTGATACCACTGTCCGTCCACATACATTCCCATACAATGCTTCTCTACAGGCTTGCATGGAAATCCCGGCATCAGCATCAGTTCAAAGTTGAACTTCAGGGCGCCCAGAAATGCCTTTACAGTCAGGCCGTTCAAATCTTTTACAATCCTGTTATAAGGAAGAATGCAGAGCTGGTCATAGGGAAATACAACAGACAGGAAATAATTAAACTCTTCCTTCCCTGTATATCCCGGATTCTGTTCTCTTCTCTTTAAACCTACTTTTACAGCGGAAGCTGCGCGGTGATGTCCATCTGCGATGTACAGAGAATCAATCCCTGCAAATTCCTTATTTATTTCAGAAATGACCTCATCTTCATCAATCACCCATACTCTGTGTGTGATCTGATCCTCTTCTGTAAAATCATATGCTGCTTCATGATGATCTTTCCAGTTATTCATCAGTGTAAGCAGAGAATCCGGATATCTGCATGCCAGAAAAATAGGACCGGTATTTGCATTACAGGAATCTACATGGTGGATCCTGTCCTGTTCCTTATCTTCTCTGGTAAGCTCATGTTTCTTCACTACACCATTCACATAATCATCAATGGAGCTGCATCCTACGATACCGGTCTGTGTCTTTCCTTTTCTTACAAGTTCATATATATAGTAACAGGCCTTCTGATCCTGAACAAGAATTCCCTTTTCTTCCATATTGTCAAGATTTTCTTTTGCTTTTTCATAAACCCGGTCATCATACAGATCTGTCTCAGGTTCCAGATCCATTTCCGGTCTGTCAATATGAAGAAAGGACAGGGGATTCTCATCTCCGATTGATTTTGCTTCTTCCCGGTTTACCACATCATATGGAAGTGCTGCCACATCAGCAGCCTTTTCCGGTGTAGGTCGAAGTGCCCGGAATGCATGAAATACTGCCATAATATTTTCTCCTCTTCTGTATCTTTTGTATTGCTCTTTTATACCCACTTTACTGTCTATCCTGTAAAAATAAAACGAACATTACTCATTATTTTATCATATCCAAATCCTTATATCAATGTACAAATTATGAAACCTAATTTTTTTTTGAAA
>ENA-OQIG01001025-OQIG01001025.1-human-gut-metagenome-genome-assembly--contig:-NODE-1025-length-13581-cov-3.308012_pt1 | contig 13581 bp, 7 predicted proteins | sample MGYA00242576_ERZ504741 | MGnify/ENA primary metagenome ERZ504741 (study PRJEB26092, sample SAMD00036436) | human gut metagenome | host: Homo sapiens | study: EMG produced TPA metagenomics assembly of... | reverse complement strand
CAAAATCCATATCCTCTTCCTCTCTTTCCAGCAATATTTATGGGGATATCTTCCATTGTCCTCATAATTTATCATATGCTGGAACAGCCTAAAAGGACCGATCAGAAATATTTTCTGTATTTTTGAAATCTACAGAAATGGCAAATACTCCTACTAGTTTTTCTAAATATGTAATTAAACATATTTTCCAAATATAATGGAAATACTTTTAAATTTTACATTTTATACATTATCATCATCTTGCACCTTTTGAATTTTATATTCTACAGAAGGATCAATTATTTTCTCTTCTATCACATTTTACCTATTTCATATCTAGTTTTTAAAGATAAATTTATAGGGAATTTAAAACTATTTATTATTTTTCCTATATCCAACGGCTTGGACACATGTGCATCCATACCGGCATCTAAACATTCCTGTACATCTGAATTGAATGCATTGGCTGTCATAGCAATAATGGGAATGGTCCTGCCCAGAGGATTTTTGCCATTACGGATCCTTTTCGTTGCTTCCAGGCCATTCATATTTGGCATCTGTACGTCCATTAAAATAGCATCATAATCTCCGAAAGCAGAAGTTTCAAAGGCTTCAACCAGTTTTTCACCGTCTGGGCAGATCTTGCAGGATGCCTGGTACATTTCCAAAATCGCTTCTAAGATCTCCGCATTCAGTTCATTATCTTCTGCGCAAAGAAATTTCATTCCTTTTAATACGGAAACTTTTTCACCTTACTGATGCAGATATTTTCCATTTTTTTCCTGTGAACCATTGGGATCTATTGCAAAAGGAAGTACCACTTCAAAACAGCTTCCTTTATTTAACTCGCTTTTCACCTGTATCCTGCCGCCCATCAGGTCAACGATACTTTTCGTGATGGCCATACCCAGTCCTGTTCCCTGTATTTTGTTGGTCGTGGAATTTTCTGCTCTGGTAAAAGGTTCAAAGATCGTTTTTATAAACTCCGGCGTCATTCCATATCCGGTATCTGTAACTGTAATGGATATATTGGCATGTTCCGGTATACTGCTTGGCTCTTCTGTCAGATCCAGGATAACGCTTCCCTCAACAGGTGTATATTTAACAGCATTGGACAGCAGATTGATAAAAATCTGGCGCAGGCGCACAGAGTCTCCCAGAAGATGTCCATGATCGATCCCGTGAACATGGATCTTAAACTCCTGTCCCCGTTCTTCTGCCTGTGGACAGATGATACTGTCTATCTGTGCCACCTGCTCCATCAGATCAACGGGATCTTCATTTAATTTCACCTCACTGGATTCGATCTTGCTCATATCCAGAATGTCATTGATAAGTCCCAGCAGATGCTGACTGGAATTTTGGATCTTCTGGATGTGGAGCTGCAGTTTTTCCGGCTCATGGATCTCATGTTCCAGAAGAGTGGTAAGTCCGACAATGGCATTCATAGGAGTCCGGATGTCGTGGCTCATATTACTTAAAAATGTGGTTTTCGCCCGGCTGGCCTTTTCAGCAGCCACTAAAGCAGCCTGAAGTTTTTCCTGGCTGGCAGCCAGTTCTTCATTTAATTTTTGTATTTCCTGAGCCCGTCCGTTCCTGAATGCTTCCTTCTCCGATGGCTGCAAGGATACCCACCCCCAGATAAAATGCCATAAACATACAGGCGCAAACATGGATCAGAAACGGATTGTTTCTGATCCTGAAATTTACAAATGCCAACATTCCAAATAAAAGGATGGCTCCCATAAATATGATCTTATTGGTGTGTTGACAGCACCACAATGCTTTTTCTGTTCGCCTCGTTGATCTCAGCAGAGATTCTCTTATACTGTTCTTTTTCCAGACCTCCATACAGCAGGACCTGGATGGTCTTCTTCCAAAACTCTCTCATGTACTCGTTAACCTTTATTTTTCCAATATGCTGCCAGAACCCGGATGATCTCTTCCCTGTTTACAGGCTTTGTCAGATGGGCATTCATTCCCGCCTCTTTTGTCTTTTCCTTATCTTCTACAAATGCATTGGCCGTCATCGCTATGATCGGAATGTCTTTTCCCTTGCCCTCCGGCAGTTCACGGATCTTTTTTGACGCTTCAAGACCGTCCATGACTGGCATCATAATATCCATCAGGATCACATCATAGGTGCCTGATGCTGCATCCGCAAAATATTCTACTGCCTGTTTTCCGTCTGATACTGCCGTTACTTTCGCTCCGGCTTCTTCTAACAGGAACTGAAGGATCTCCATATTTAACTGGTTATCTTCTGCAGCCAGTATGTTCATCCCGGTAATATTCCTGTTTTCTTCCTGTATTTCCTTCTTTTTCCATGCAGGGTCCACTGTCTTAAATGCCAACTTTACTGTAAATGTTGTACCTTCCCCCGGTTTGCTGTTTACATCGATCGTACCGTTCATCTGCTTTACCAGTTCATAAACAATGGACATCCCAAGACCGGTTCCCCGATATTCGGTCCTTACACGGTCATCTTCCTGTGTAAATGGCTTAAACAGGCTTTTTTCCACAAATTCCCGGCTCATACCAATTCCCGTATCCTGAACCTTAAACTCCAGACCGATATGGGATCCGTCATATTCCACTTCCCGGATGGCCAGACAGATCTTTCCCCCTTTTTTATTATAACGCAGGGCATTGCTGATCAAATTTAAAAGGATCCTTCTCAAATGGGCCGGACTGCCAAGAAACTGTCTGTGGACAACTTCATCCTCAATAGAAAACCTTATTTCCTGCTTCTTCGCCTGTACATCTGCAATCGCATGGATCTTTTCCATCTCCTCATCCAGATCCACCGGTATTTCTTCCAGATGGACCTTCCCGCTTCCGATCTTGCTCATATCCAAAACATCATTGATCAGGGACAGCAGATGATGCGATGCTTTATCGATCTTTTCCAGACAGTCTTTGATCCGCTCCGGATCATCCAGATTTTTCTTGATGATCTCCACCATACCCATGATCCGTTGATCGGTGTGCGGATATCGTGGGACATATGGGAGAGAAACTCACTTTTGGCCTGATTGGCCCGTTTCGTCTCTTCATTGGACTGCTGCAGTTTTTCCTGATATTCCAATAGGGTGCGGATATATTTTTCCTGACGTCTATCTACTTCCCAGTAACCGGCTGTAATACACAGTACAATGATGATCCCCAGTATAAATGTAATATAAAATACTTCATTTTGGTGGAATACATATTCTAAGGACCTGTTTCTGGCAAATTCCGTGATCCATTTATTTTGCAGCCTTCCAATAGTTCCGTCTTCAGACATATCCCGGACCACTTCATTGATCATGCGCTGCAGTTTTGGCTGTGTATCATGAACTGCTAAAGCCGGATAACTCTTTGTGATCACAAGGCTTGGCACCAGATGCAGATGATTTTTTTCAATGATCTTTGTGGCAACTGCACCGTGACAGATCCCGAAATCTGCTTCTCCCTGCTCTACTGCCTCCAATATTTCCGTATTGGTGCTGTATTCCAGATAATCACACTGCAGATCATAGGTGGTTGCGATCACAGAACGCGCCATTAACGCAACCTTCTTACCTGCAAGGGCAGCCGCACTGTCGATCCTGCTTCTGCCATATACACGCAGTTCATCCGAACAGAAAGGGATCGTCCTTAAAGTCCCTTCCATATTGGAAAATATTTCCAGTCCCGTCAAAACATCTACTTCGTCCTCAGTAAGCATTTTCCGGCAGCCCATCCAGTCAGCCGTTTTAAACTCCGGACGCATTCCCAAGCGGTTTGCCACCTCTATCATGATCTCAACATAAAGACCTGATAATTCCCCATCCTTATTGTAATAGGAATTTGGACAGAAATCATAATCTGTTGCGATCCGCAAAACCGGCGCTGATTCACTTGTAATACCAGCCTCTATTTCTACTGTAGCTCTGGTGAAAAAAGCCCCATCTGCCCGGCTGTAAAAAGGATCGGAACAATAATTCCCAAAGTAACAAGAAAGATCAGCACCCGCTTCATCGCCTTATGTGCCCCACTTATCTTCATTTCTCACCCATGCTTTCTTTTCCATTTTCAGCTACGTATATCTAACTGATTTAATTATACTGTCCAGCAAATTTCTTGTCAATTCATTCCCCCCGCAACCGGAATAAGTGCCTGAAGGATCATCCGTTTACTGGTTCCATAGCAGGTGGATAAGGTCAGTATCTTTCTTTCTCCTTTTTGATAAGGTGTTCCATCTGTCTCATCTGTTACTTTTGCCAGGATAATGGGCAGGTGATCCATTGCCCCTGATAAAAGATCTCTACATTGGGATGTTCCTTTAAAAATCCGGGATCCCTGTATTTTTTCAGATCACCAAACATAGAACCATCCTTCATGTTATGTCCATAAAAAATGGTATTGGCTGATACAAAAGGAATGTTCTGGCTGTCCGCAAAGATTGTTCCTCCTGACTGCTTTTCCCCGTTAAACCCATGATCTAAATAATATTTGTCATCTTTTCCCCAGACAGCTGGATAATCAATGGACGTTCCCGGAATACGGATCCAGCAATTATAATCCGGATTGATCTCTTTTAACTTTGCTTCCTCTATTGTTATTTCATCTATAGACGTACCAGAATGGTCCTGGGCATAAGAAGTTTCTGTTTTCTGTACCTCCCTGCGGATACTTTCGTATTTTTCGGCAGCCAGACGATACTTTCTTACTGTATTTCCGGTATAGACTATTCCGGCTGCAGCTCCTGTCAAAAGAATTATCCCTAAGATCCGGCGCTTTTCCCTGATCTTTAAACTTGCTTTATTTAACTTTCCCTTTTTCAGGATCCAGTAGGCGCCAATACCGACACAGCTGCCGGTTACCACTGCCAGAACCATTTTTCCTACAAACTTTGATCCTGTGACAGCTGGTTTTAATTCTACATCCTGTTCCCATTCTCTTTTCAGATCCGTATCCGGCATTTCTTCCCTGTCCCAATCTTTCTCTGCGATCAGCCCACTGTATACTGCCCTGCAGTCAAATACCTTTTTTCTGCCCCTGGCAACCAGTTTTCCATCTTCTCCTTTCTCGATCTGTGTGATCTCATAGTCCGAAGCGGGTAAACCCGCTTCGTCTAATATTTCTGCTTCTGTTATCTCATTCTGAAATTCCTTTTCCTGTTCTATCGTGATCTCCAGCCCATCTTCCCAGTGCTCATTAAAACGGCTGAACTGTTCTAAAGGAGGATCCGCTTTGTTTTTCTTCCCGTTGTCCGGTCCTTTACCTGGACCCAGGCAGTCTCCGGTACTGTATCCACTCCTTCCATCTTTTTGTAAATGATCTCCTGGGATGCATAAAAGCTTTCATCATAGAGATTTGCATCCTGTTCCTGGGCCATTGCACTGAATGCAAACAGGCTCACTGCACCCATCACAAGTCCCAGAAACAAAACCATCTTTTTTTCTTTTTCGGCTGCTATCAGAAAAACACCAGCCAGCCCCTGCCAGACACACACATGTCACCAACAGGATCCATCCAATCTGACTGTTGTCTCCTGTCTTAACACTGCTGCCGGAATATTTTCCATTTAAGCCCTTAAAGTTCCCATTTCTTCCTTTTACCTGGTAAAAAGCCTGGATCCTTCCTTTTGTCTTTTTCTGTATCTTTTCATTTTTGATCTCAAATACACCTTTTACAGTCTGATCCTTTTCTACTGTAAAATGATACAGTTCCTGACTCAGTTCATAACCATCCGGTGCTTTTATCTCTTTGAAAATATAAGTTCCATTTGGCGGGCAAATGATCTTGAACATTCCATCTGGGCCACTTTCTGCTATCTTTGCCAATCGTCCTGTCTGGTCATAAAATGCAAACACAGCTCCGGCAAGAGGTTCTCCCTTTTCATCTGTCTTTTTAAAGGAAATATACAGTTTCTTTGGCACTGTATGACTTCCGCCTCCGCCAGATGAACGGATCCGGCTGTTATAGAAAACAAACTCCTGCACTGTTTCTGCCTGGTCTAAGATCCGGATCTCCATTTCTTTGCCCTTCTCATATCTGGCCGGTGCTTCTATTTCCCTGATGATATAAGTTCCCGGTTCCAGACCGTTAAATACCTGACCATTTTCCTGGTCTGATATCCATTGGCTGATCACTTCCATGGTGTCCTTGCACACCAGTTCCAGCTTTGCGCCGGAAAGAAGTTTTTCTGAACTGGCTTCTCTTTTTTCTACGGATATAATGGTGCCATAATTGCGCAGTGTGATCTCCGGTATCTCTGTCATTCCATCTGTAATGGTAAAATACACCGGTTCTTCTGATTTCGTAAATCCAGTCGGTGCCTTTTCTTCCACCAGTCTGTAATCCCCGGCTGCAAGGCCTTTGATCAGATGAGACTGCTTTCCTGAGATCCATGTTTCTACTACTACCCAGTCTTCTCCTCTTTCGCCTGATATTTTTTCTGATCTTTCTTCTGACTTTCGCCCTGATCACCTCTTTCATCCGGTTCCAAAATTACCTTTTCTTCCCGTTCCAGTCTCAAAATAGCACCTTCCAGATACTCTTCTATATCCCTTAAAAGCTTTTTCACCAGTACACGGTTGCTGTCATTTACCGGGTCATAAGTAAGCTCTATCAAAGGTGTTTTTTCATCTTTATATTCAAACTGGAATTCCAGCGTTTTTTCAGAAAGCATATGTCCCGGCGCTGCTTTTGTTTCCTTTACCAGATAATCATAAGAACTGAATTTTCCTTCCTGATCCAGGCAGCCAATAGGCTGGGAAGAAAACTGAGTTTTTCCCATTTCATCCGTTACTTGCTTTTCACAGGATATGCCCAAGGTCTGGTTAAAGAGTTCAAATTCTGCTCCCTCTAAAACCTGATCTGCATCATCTGCATCATGTTTGATCACCGTCAGCCTGCCTTCTGGTATTTCATCCTGCATCTCCTTTTTCTGGATCTCTCTGGTATCTTCTATTACAAATGGGATATCCACAGACTGTAAAAATCCATAAGGCGTCATTTCTTCTCTTAAAATATAAGAACCAACAGGAATGTATTCGATCAGATGTGGTTTCAGATCTCCACTTCAAATCCTTCTGGCAGTTCCCCATTTTCATTCTCTTCTTCTGTATACACTCCATCAGTTCCGGAAAACCATATGGCTTCCTCATCCCTGTAACGCCCTTCTTCCTCCGGAATATGCAAAAGCAGCGGCTTTTCGCTGACTGTGCCCTCTTCATCCACCGGATAGATTCCCAGCTTTGCTCCTGCTACTTCTTTTCCTCCGGTAATCGTATTCTTGCTGACCACAAGACTCAAAGGTTCATCTTTCATAACCACCTGATGGATTTTTTCCAAATGACCGGTATCTGTGATCTCAAATAAAATTGGATCCGCTGTGGCATAACCGGAAGGCGTTTCTTTTTCTGCAAGAATGTAAGATCCCACAGGAAGATATTCAAACCGTACCGTTCCTTCTTCTGTAAAGCAATACCTGCCTTTAAGCGTACCCGGCACATTCTCCCACCGATGATCGTATTTTGCAATGGGATTTAAGCCGGCAGCGTCTGCTTCTTCTCTTCCTGTAGCCCATATTTCCATCCATTCTTTAAAACCGGCCCGTTCAAAGTCTAACAACTTATTATCTTCTCCCATAAGATCCGCTAACGGCTTATCTTCTTCTCCTTCCGGCACCTGGTAAAGGACCAGTTTTGCCAGACTGTCTTCATAGAGAAGTTCTCCCGTCTTTCCATCCTCCTTGCGGATCTCTGCAGCTGTAAAATCATCTTCCATAGTAAAAGACTGTACATGTTCTGTTTCCAAAATCTGGATATTCTGTCGTTTTCTCTGCACATAGCCCTGCAGATACGGGCACTCTGTTTCTTCTAATACATATTCTCCTACCGGAATATGATCGATCCAGTGAGGTTCTTTTGTTTCGATCCGGTTTCCTTCCTCATCTGTTTTCACATTGCCTTGATCATCGCAGGCATAACCGCTGACCCAGGAAGCATACTTCTTTCCAGGCAGATAAATTCCGTCTTCATCTGTTAATATCCTTCCCGCTTCATCTGTCGCAGCTTCATAAAGCGTCATCACAGCCCCTTTGATCTCTTCCTGTGTACGGGTGTCTACCTTGGCGAAAGCTGCCCTTGTAAAGGCATTGGAATGGAAATATTCCTGGGGCTCTATACTGTCTTTAAAAAGAATTCCCTGATAAGGTGCCTGCACATAGCCCTGTTCAAAAGGAACCTGTTCTTCCTGAAGGATATAGGCCCCAAAAGGCAGGCGCCGGATCTCATGAAGGCCTCCTCTTCGCTCTGCTTCTCCTTTGGAGTCTGTGCTGTTGTCACTGGTCCAGCGTTCCTCCTTTGTTGTGAAATGCCCCTGTTTGTCGTAAACAGGCAGACCATTTTCATCATCTACAGAACGTTTTTCCTTATAAACAGCCTCCCCATTCTCATCCTTATAGACCTGGACAGAATAAACCAGCTTCTTTTCTCCCGTTTCATCTGCAATGTAAGCCATGATCCGTTCATGATCATCGTATACAAAGGCCATTCCTGTTTTTACGTCTGCATAACAGATGAAGTTTCCCCGTTCATCTAATACTTTGTATACAGACTTGTCCTCTGTCCTCTCCAGGCGCCCTTCTTCGTTTAACTGGTCCAGATCATAAAAATACAGATCTTCCGGCTGGTTTTCCACCTTCTCATCCTGCCATATAGCAAGCCCGGCAGGACCGGCATCTTTTCCTGTCTCCAGGATCTGCCGCCTGCTTCCTGTTTCAGAAGCAGTGATCTTTATGGTTTTACCATCCTGAACTTCAGCTGTTACTCCCTTATAACTTCCGTCCTCTTCTTTTTCCATCCAGAGTCCCTGGTATAAAGCCAGTGTTGCTCCTGAGACCGTTACTTTAAAACGGATCCCTTTTCCTGTAAATTCCCCCTTCCGGTCATAAAGGAGTTTTACTCCTTCCATTGCTTTTAGTTCTTTTTCTGTACCTTCTATGATCTCTTCTGAACAGAAATCCATTTTCTTTGTTACTTTCCCGGTCCATGTCCCCAGTTCCCGGTCAAAATGGATCTCTCTTACATCTCCTCTTTCTTCTAACTTCTCCTTTCTTCCATATACCTGGTAAATGATTTCATCTCCTCTGTCATTTACCCATATATCTTCTTCCAGGCCGCCGCTTGTTTCTTCCTGGCCTAAAGCATCCGTTTTTAACAGGCCATTTTCATTTCCAACCAGGGAATCGCCATCCTCTACTTTCCGGATCCGCATTACAGAAGGATGATTTTCCACCGGGATCTGGCTGACTGTTTCGTAAGCATTTTTATTTCCATCTCCCGTTACCGGAATGGCATACTCATAGTTTGCAGCTGTTTTCCGTTCATATCCATCTGTTGTACCGTCTCTGTACACGTTTTCCTTATAATAGGATACTTCGTTCCCATAAACTTCAAAAGCAACCGGACGGCTTTTACGTAACCTTCCGGTGCCTGTACTTCTACCAGGACATAGGCACCTGCCCCTAAAGGTCTGGGCGTTTCAATGTATCCCACAGGGAGTTTTTCCAGCTTTCCATGGATCAAGACTTCCCGCAGTGTAGTAAAAGAGCGGAATATCCCTCTCTCTGTGCCGGTTTCATCCACCTGGCTGATCCGCTGGGTTTCATCATAAAGAGGGACCCCATCCTGGTCTAACTTCACAGGAAGATCATCCTGTGAACCATTGTCCTGCCCCACTCTCGGATAAAGGATCTCCTTTCCATCTGCGTCCACAACCTTATTTCCTTCTGCATCCTCTGCCGGTCCAAACAGCACCTGTCCGGTTCCGGTCACACTGTTTATCCCGTTTTTCTGTGCATCCCGCTTTGCAGCATAAATGCGGAATAAAGCTCCCTCATGGATCAGATTTTCCCCTGTTTCACTGTCGATCTTTTCGATCCGCAGCCTTGAATTAAAATAGGTATTTTCAAAATCTTCCTGGGCAAATGCAATATAATTAAATCCGGCACCGCTTCCCCCAGGCTGTAAGGTTTCTATATTTCCCGTATCCGGGTTGATTCGGTCATATTCCGGTGTCAGGATGCTCACGGTACCAGCATCGGCGCAAATTTGCCCTCAATGGCAGTATTTTTCCCCTTCATACCAGGAACCTGGTCACATATTTCCATCTGGCCATTTTCCCGTTCACTTCCGTCATAGATCACACCATCTAAAATTACATGATCCTCACTTTGTGAAATAGTTCCCGTACTGTATTCCGGCAAAATATCTTTATCAAGCCATAAGGATAAATGGCAAAGGAACCATCTATACCATCTGCCAGGATCTTCCGGTCCTCTTCATTAAAGCGGATCTTGTATTTGCGGATCAGTTCATCCGGACTGTCACTACTGTGATAACGAAAATAGGCACTGCCGATCTCATCTAAAACCGTTTCTTCCCCGGTATCCTCATTTCGTATGATCTCCGGCACAAAGGGCAGTGTGATCTCCCTTGGTTCCTCAATCTTATAATGCCTGTTTGCCAGTTCTTTTTCCAGATCAGAAGGCATCTGCTCTTCGATCACATATTCACCATACGGGAGAGGAATGGAATACTCATAATAATCGTCTTTTCCATTTCTCTGGTTACACTGGATGGTCTTCCTGTTACCATCCGTACCGCCATTTGCATCCCGTTCCCATTCAATCGACAGACGCTCTTTTAACCCTGTAAACTGATCCAGATAACGGGCTGCTTCTTTTCTCGCCTGGTCTAAAGCCTGTTTGTATGCCCTGTCACTGTCCATATATGGCCGGTCTTTTAAGATCTCTTCCTTATAGGATCTTATATCATAATGATCCAGGGCAAACTGGGTCAGTACCTCTTTGGGATAAATACCGCCCTTCTTCTTTTCTGCGCCTTCCATTGCGTCAAAAAATTTCCGGTAATTGCAGCTGCCATCCTCATTTCTTTCCATCAGCTGATGACCCCTGTTTTCTGCATCTTCCGGCGGCAGATAAATAGTCTGTACCAGCTCCTTATAAGCTGGTGAACTGATATCTTCTGACAGGATCTTTCCCTCATCATCCACATAAATGTTTAAAAGATTTTGCTTCAGGTAGATCCTGAATGAAAACTGATCTAAAAGTTTCCGGCCTTCTGCAGATCCATTTTTACGGAATAAGCCTAAAAAGGTAGTGACTGGATCATTATGCACAGAACCGTAGGTATTTACATTTTCATAAGAAGACTGGGAAATGTGTTTGGTAATGCGTACCGGCTGCCGGATCGCCCGTTCCAAAACCTGAACCGGTTCTTTTTCTGTTCCACCATCCTGAACTGTCTGGTTCTGACCAGGATATGCCAGATGAACATATTTTACAAAACTTCCAGGATCTGTTTCTTCCTGTTCTGCTTCTACATCCACAGCTGCTCCCATGGATACCAGATACTGATTATAAGGAACCTCTTTTCCATTTACAGAATGGTGGTTTGTCCGGTCACTGCACGGAACGTTTCTTCTACCTCTTCTTTTTCCACGGACCAGTCTGTTTCATTTTCCACCAAAATATGATACTCTCTTTTTTCAGGATCCCAGAAAGCCTCTACCGGCTCCTCTTTCGTAGTCACATACGTGGTTTCCCGTTCTTCAAAAATGGGGACCTGTTCCATTTCCTGGATCGGTACTCCGTTTGGATCTAAAAGAACCTCTCCTTCTTCATACCGTTCATAAACAGGCTCATAAATTAATTTAAGCTCATCTTCCACATATTCCCATTTTTCTTTTATGTAAGCGGTATGACTGCTTAAACGGAATTTTCCTTTGGGAATGCAGATCCAGTAATGACCATTTTCCCTTTCTTTTTTCACATAAAGCTGTCCGTCTGCCCGGTCATAAACTGCAGATCCTGCTTCTGTATTTCCAGAATAGTCATAAAAAAGTTTTGCCTGCCACTGTCCCTCTTCTTCCTTTATCTCAGAAACGGCGGCCATATTATAAAAACTGTGTTCTGTATACCAGTCAAGGATCTGTTCTACGGCCTTTCCATTCATAGAATCCAGATTTATAGAAACCCATGGTGCCCCTTCCCCGTCAGCTTCTTTATAGCCTAACTGCATAAGCATTGCCTGTGCCTGTTCCATCACATAATCAGGATCCAGGTCTTCATCCCATTTAGACAGATCTTCCGGTTTTGCTTCTCCTTTTATATAAGGGCTGCTCCGGAATGATAGGCACAGTCTCAGATGCAGGTACTTTTTCGTCTTCCCCCGCATCTGCTTTTAAAACAGGATTGCCATTAAGATCCCGTTTTAATTCTCCGCCTTTTGCCTTTTCATATACAGGATTTCCCAAATGATCCATTTTGGGAATTTTTTCCATTCCTGTGATCTGTTTTAAATTTTCCCTCTGCTCCTGTGAACTTAAACGGTAAAACTTTGTATTTTCCGGATAACCGGAAACTGTGATCTCATACCCTTTTTCTGTTCCAAATGCTTCTACTGTAAAATCATTCCAGGAACCGTCTGCTTCCATACTGTTATGCTCAGACAGACCTGCGCTTACCTGTACCTGCCCTGCCTTTCGCACTACATTTTCTTCTCCTGACCCCCGGTTCGTCTCCACCAGGTTCTTTCCTGTTACAGACAGTTCATATCCCTCTGACCGGCTTAGTTCTTTCACATAATAACTTCCCATCAGCAGCGGTCTTCCGATCCAGGAATTTCCATTTTCTTCTTTTCTGTCCGGATAGGTATAGCTTCCAAATCCATGATCAGAAGAATTAATGGTACTGCCGTTATATAAGGTTTCCGGCCCCAGGAAATTTTCCGGTGCCTCAATGGTCCCATCTTCTTTTACTACTGTATGCGGGACCTCCGTGTATGCAAAAAATGAGGCATTACCATCCTGATCTGTTGCTGCCACGGCTGTCAGATCATCTTTCTGGTAGATCACACCGGATCTTCCATCCGGATGTACAATGTCTGCGGCTGCAAAAAGGCCATATACAGCACCTTCTAAAGTTCCGTCTCCCTGGGTCCGGCCATAGCTTTCTTCCTGGTCCTTTTCATAAAGATGCAGATCCCGTTTATTTATATAGATCCTTCCTTCTGTGCGGTGGTCCCAGACTTTAAAACAGTAAAGGGAATTCGATGGATCACCAAAACAGGAAACATCCATCTCTCCCAGATCATCATCCTGAAAATCAGGAAGAAATGCTGTTATCCCCTACAAATCATCATCGTCTTCTGAGGAAAAAAAGATTGCTTTTACAGAATTCCATACATTTTCCCGTAAAGACTCCCATAAAGAAATCGGTTCCAGGGAAATTTCTTCTCTTGTATAAATATATTGTTCTGTCGTTTCCAGATCCTTCTTTGCGTTCGATGCAGTGGCAGCAGCTACAACTGCGTTATCTTCTGCTGCATCACTTGCGGTTGCTTTGCTTTCTGTTGCCGTATTTGCTGTTGTCCTGCTTATCTTTGCATTACTTTCCGTTGCCCGGTCATCCCAGATCTCATCCTCGTCATCTTCCTCTTCTTCATAAATATCTTCGGTCAGCTTCACTTCATGGATCGTTCTAAGTTCCTCTGCTGATCTTTCTTCCTGCGCTCCGGTTTCATAAGCATATCCGTTTTTTCTTTT
>ENA-OQIG01001024-OQIG01001024.1-human-gut-metagenome-genome-assembly--contig:-NODE-1024-length-13592-cov-1.773635_pt1 | contig 13592 bp, 22 predicted proteins | sample MGYA00242576_ERZ504741 | MGnify/ENA primary metagenome ERZ504741 (study PRJEB26092, sample SAMD00036436) | human gut metagenome | host: Homo sapiens | study: EMG produced TPA metagenomics assembly of... | reverse complement strand
CCTGTCCCTTTTCGTTCCAGGTCAAAATGAATATAATTATCTTTCGACTGATAGATGGAATCGCTGATGGTAAGGAGGATGTATGGACTTGAATGGCGGAATGTTGAAACAAATTGGAGAATCTTTCTCCCTACCAGTGGATGGAACAGCATTTTTTCGCCCGGCAGATTCCCCGGGACTGGCCCGTCCCTGCTTGCTCTGTATCTGAACTTCCACGGCCGTCTGGCCGGGTGGAACTGGCCCTGCGGGGAGCGCTCCTGTTGGGGGGCGCCAGCTGCCTGACGTTTTTCCTGATGGGCTGTGTCTTTCTCTTTACCCTGTTTGAAAGCGGGGTGGGGGCCATTGCCTGATGGGCCTGTGGCTGCTGACCTATTTTGTCATGTTTTTATGCGGGCTGTCCCTGCTGGCCCGCCGGTTCCATGATATGGACAAAAGCGGCTGGTGGGTGATGCTGTTCTGCGTGCCCATCGTCAACCTGGCCACCTACATCTACCTGATGACGAAAAAGGGCACCCCGGGAGCAAACCGGTTCGGAGGGGTGCCGGAGTGAGGTTCTGCTGCAGGGGCGGCAGAACTTCTGGCCGCGGGCCGAGGGTCGCGAGTCGCGGGTTTGTTGCTGCAGACCGAAGATTCAGCTTTACGGATTCCGGTCGAATTTGTCTTATCATTCTATAGAAAAAGGACGAACGGTTTAGACGTCCAGGCTCGCGACCCGTGACCTGCGGCCCGCGACAGGGGGGTGTGAATTTTTTTCACACCCCCCTTTTGTGCTATAATAAATACTGATGCAACGACTAGTCAATCGAGGGGAGCCCTTATGATGCTGGAATTTTTAGAGAGTGAACATATCAATCCGGACCTGCTCCGGGGACTGGAGGCCTATCGGAAAGAATTCCCCACGCCGGCGGAACTCCAGGCCCGGGTCCCCATCTCACTTCCATTATTATGGCAAAGACGTGTGGGAAGAGGCCATTGCCGCCCTGCTGTGCGGGCAGAACCTGCTGCTGGCCGGCCCCAAGGCCACCGGGAAGAACGTGCTGGCGGAAAACCTGGCGGCGGTGTTCGGACGGCCCATGTGGAACGTATCCTTCCACATCAATATGGATGCCACCGGGATGCTGGGAACCGATACCTTTAAAAACGGAGAAGTGGAATTCCGCCCCGGTCCCGTGTACCAGTGCGCGGTAAAAGGCGGCTTCGGGGTTTTCGATGAAATCAACATGGCCCGGAACGAAGCCATGGCCGTACTCCATTCTCTGCTGGACTTCCGTCATACGGTGGATATCCCCGGCTATGACCTGCTCCATGCGGACAAGGCCTGCCGGTTCATCGCCACCATGAACTACGGGTATTCCGGCACCCGGGAACTGAACGAAGCCCTGGCTTCCCGGTTTGCAGTGATCCAGCTGCCATCCATTTCCATGGATGCCCTGGAACGGCTGCTCCGGGATGAATTCCCCACCCTCCGGAAGGAATCCCTGAAGCTTTCTGCCAGATCTTCAAGGATCTGGAAAAGAAATGCCGGGAAAGCGAAATTTCGGAAAAAGCCCTGGACCTGCGGGGGATGCTGGATGCCATCCATCTGATGGAAGCGGGGCTGGAAGCCCACAAAGCCTTGGATCTGGGGATTGTGAACAAGTCCTTTGATGAATACGAACCGGGGCTGATCCGGGATGTGATCAATCTCCACATTCCCGGGAATTATACCAAAAAGGACATTTTCGAGGACTGAGGAACCATGGGAAAACTGAAATACGATGCCAAACGCCGCCGGGCTTTGAATATCGTATGGGATGTATCCTGGGACTACCGGTTCAATCCGGATTTCCTGGCCTATACGGAGCAGGGCACTCCGGATCTGTATCTGAATGCGGTGGTGGGGTTCACCCGGAAATACTATGATGTGAAGCTGATCCACCAGATGTTCGAAGAAATGGAGGACAGCGCCCTCCGGGATACTTTTACGGACCTGTTCTGGCTGGGACTGGAATACGCCACCTATGCCAAAGAGGCTCCGGTGCGTCCGGTGCTGCCCTATTTGCGGCAGCAGCATGCCCGGGCCTATTTTGACGGCACCAAACTGGACAAGACCGGGGTGGCCCACGAGATGCAGGCGGCCCGGTGGCACGAAGTGCTGGGAGAAGGCTGGATCTCCACGATCCCTGGGCCAAAGGGCTGTATGCCAATCTGTGCTTCGATCCTTCCTGGGATACCCGGACACTGTGTGACCATTTCCGGAAAATCACCAAAAAGTACTTTGTCTCCCATTTCCTGGTCCGGGAAAGCCTGGAAAAGGTGATCATCAGCAAGGGATTGGGGGATTTCATGGACTGGCTGCTGCCCCATGTGTTCCGGAAGCAGGAAAGCGTGTTCAATTTCCTGTATTCCAAGAAACAGGCTATGGACATCCTGGCCGGGAAAAAGGCCCACAACGGACTGATGGCCATCATCACCGGCCAGACCGCAGCGGAAAACTACCAGTACATCGTGGATTGTTTCGGGGCCAGCATCTATCCGCCCCGGAAAATGCTGGACATCGACCAGGCCTGGTGCAGCGGGCCCCATCAGGCTGTCACCTGCACTTTACCCGGGGACGGCTGGGCAGCAAAGGCGCCACGGGGGAAGCCTCCCGGTGGCTCCAGGAGCCCATGCCCAGCGGGTGAAGAACCTGGCCTACTACAAGGATCACGGAGAACAGTGCCGGAAGAGCATTGCCCGGCTCACCACCCAGCTCCGGAGCGTCATGCGCATGGCCCGGACCAGACTGCCGGTGCCCGCCAAGGAAGGGGAACTGGTGCCCGGAATGGTGTGGCGGGCACTGAAGGTGAATGATCCCCGGGTGTTCTACCAGCGGGAAACGGTCTCCAGCCCGGATTTTACCGTGGATCTGATGCTGGATGCTTCGGCATCCCGGGGCGAATACCAGCAGGTGATTGCTTCCCAGGCTTATGTGATCGCTGAAAGCCTGCGCCAGTGCGGGATCCCCTACCAGGTGTATTCCTTCTGCACCCTGCGGAATTATACGGTGCTCACCCTGTTCAAGGATTATGCCGACAAGAAGCGGTGTACCAACATCTTCAACTATGTAGCAACCGGCTGGAACCGGGACGGCCTGGCCCTTCGGGGTGCCCGGCAGCTGATGGGGGATTTTACCCGGACAAAAAAAATCCTGATTATGCTCACCGACGGGGAACCCAACGACGACAAGCCCCTGGTGGGGGACGGACTGTTCAGTTCCTCAGAATACCGGGATGAAAAGGCCGTGGCCAATACGGCGGATGAAGCTGCCGCCCTCCGCCGGGAGGAATCCGGATCATTGGCTGATCAACGGGAGAACCAGCACATCATGAAAGACGCCGGAAGATCTTCGGGGAGGACTGTGTGGAAGTCCGGGACCTGGACAAAATGGCCGACAGCGTGGGCAGGATGCTCACCCGGCAGATCGAGGCGCTGTGAAAAGCAGTGCAGGGTGAAGAGCCAGGAACGGTGGAAATCCAATGCTGCATTGCAATGCTGTAGGGGCCGCACGCCGGGCGGCCCGCTGGATGATCGTCTGGCGGTGCATTCTGCGGGGCGCCGGGCCTGCACCCCCTGCGGTTTTATGTTGATTGCGGGCAAACTGACATCTTCCATTCCCCATTGACAATCCTGCGCCCCCTTGTTACAATGACTCCATACACCCATACAGTCAGAGGCTGTGACGGGAAGGAGTACAGCGCCCCTTGCATCGGCAGAGAGGATGCGGTTGGTGGAAGCATCCGGGCAATGCGCTGGAAGTCGTCCCTGAGCCGGCAGGAGGAAAGACCTGCCCGTTTCGGCACGTTACGCCTTTGAGGTGCTCAAGCAATTGAGAATGTAGGTGGTACCGCGAACAACTCGTCCTATACAGCAGGACGGGTTTATTTTTTTAAGGAGGCAGAGTTATGGCAGAAGAAAACAACATCCCCAAGGTCTATGATCCGGCTGCGGTGGAGAAAAAATGGTATGCATACTGGACCGAAAAGGGCTTTTTCCATCAGCCGGTGGACAAGAGCCGGAAACCCTTCAGTGTGGTGATCCCGCCTCCCAACATCACCGGCAAGCTCCACATGGGCCATGCCCTGGACAATACCCTCCAGGACATCCTGGTGCGCTGGCACCGGATGATGGGGGACAACACCTGCTGGCTGCCGGGCTATGACCATGCAGGCCTGGCCACCCAGATCAAGGTGGAAGAAGAACTGAAGAAGAAGGAAGGCCTGACCCGCTACGACCTGGGCCGGGAAGAATTCGTGAAACGGGTCTGGAAATGGAAGGAAGCCTACGGGGACGAAATCGTCCGCCAGCTGAAGAGCCTGGGGATTTCCTGCGACTGGGACCGGCAGCGGTTCACCATGGATGAAGGCCTGAGCCGGGCTGTCCGGGAAGCCTTCGTGAGCCTTTATGAAAAGGGCCTGATCTACAAGGGAACCCGGATGATCAACTGGTGCGTGAACTGCCGCACGGCTCTGTCCGACGTGGAAGTGGAACACCAGGATGATGCAGGGGCCTGTGGTACATCAACTACCCCATCGTGGGCGAAAAGGACCAGTATCTGACCATTGCCACCAGCGTCCGGAAACCATCCCCGGGGATACGGCCGTGGCCGTGAATCCCAAGGATGAACGGTACGGGAAACTGGTGGGGAAGAAAATCGCCCTGCCCACCACCAACCGGGAAATCCCCATCCATCGCCGATGAATATGTGGACCTGGAATTCGGTACCGGCGCGGTGAAGATCACCCCGGCCCATGACCCCAACGACTATGAAGTGGGCCAGCGGCACAACCTGGAACAGATCGTGGTCATCGGTCTGGACGGGAAGATGACCAGGGAAGCCGGCAAATACGAAGGGGAAGACCGGTATGAATGCCGGAAGCACATTGTCCAGGATCTGAAGGACATGGGCCTGCTGGTGAAGATCGAAGACGCTCCCCATTCCGTAGGCCACTGCCAGCGCTGCCACCATGTGGTGGAACCCATGGTGTCCACCCAGTGGTTCGTGAAGATGAAACCCCTGGCGGAAGCGCCATCAAATGCGTCACCGAGGGCCACACGGAATTCGTGCCCAGCCGGTTCACCAAGACCTATCTCCAGTGGATGGAAAACATCCATGACTGGTGCATTTCCCGGCAGATCTGGTGGGGCCACCGGATCCCGGTCTGGTACTGCGACGACTGCGGGGAAGTGGCTGCCTCCCGGACGGACCTGACTGCCTGCCCCAAATGCGGCAGTACCCACATCCATCAGGAGGAAGACTGCTGGATACCTGGTTCAGCTCCGGCCTGTGGCCTTTCTCCACCTTCGGCTGGCCGAACAAGACGGAAGAACTGGAACACTGGTATCCCACCAGCGTGCTGGTCACCGGCTATGACATCATCTTCTTCTGGGTGGCCGGATGATCACCATGGGCGAAGAATTCATGGGCAAGGAACCCTTCAAGCACGTGTTCATCCACGGTCTGGTACGGGATGAACAGGGCCGGAAGATGAGCAAATCCCTGGGCAACGGCATCGACCCGGTGGAAGTGGTGAACCAGTACGGGGCGGATACCCTGCGGTTCATGCTGATCACCGGCAATACCCCGGGCAACGACATGCGGTTCTACTGGAACCGGATCGAAAGCACCCGGAACTTTGCCAACAAGATCTGGAACGCCTCCCGGTTCGCCCTGATGAACCTGGACGGCTATGACAAGGATGCGGAAAAGGCTCCCCTTACCCTGGCGGACAAATGGATCCTGTCCCGGCTCCAGCACACCATCCAGGACGTGTCCACCTATCTGGAGAAATTTGAACTGGGCGAAGCGGGCCGGCTGATCTACGACTTCATCTGGGGCGAAGTATGCGACTGGTACATCGAACTGGCCAAACCCCGTCTCTACGACCGGGAAAATGCCCCTGCCGGGCCACGGCCCAGACGGTGCTGTGCCGGGTACTGGGAGACGCCATGAAGCTGCTGCACCCCTATATGCCTTCATTACGGAAGAAATCTGGCAGCACCTGCCCCACGAAGGCCAGAGCATCATGATCGCTCCCTGGCCTGTGGCTGATGACAGCCTGATGGACGACTCGGTGGAAAAACAGATGACCGCCGTCATGGACGTGATCAAGGCCATCCGGAACATGCGGGCGGAAGTGAATGCGGCTCCCGGCCACAAGGCTCCGGCTACGGTGCTGGTGGATGCAGACCTGAAGGATGTGTTCGCCGGCAACGGGGATTACATCCGGCAGCTGGGTACGGTGGATGAACTGACCCTGGGTGCCATGGAGGATGCAGCTCCGGAAAACGCCATGGCCGCTGTGGTGAATGGCGCCAAAGTGTACCTGCCCCTCAAGGCCTGATCGACGTGGAAAAGGAACTGGCCCGGCTCCAGAAGGAACTGGACGGGGCGGAAAAGGAAGCCAAGCGGGCTGCCGGGAAACTGAGCAACCAGAACTTCCAGGCCAAGGCACCTGCTGAAGTGGTGGAAAAGGAAAAAAACAAACAGACGGAGATCCTGGCGCGGATCGACGGCCTGAAGGAACGGATCGCAACCCTGCGCAGCCTGTAAAAGGGAAAGGAGCAGACTATGGAATATTCGGCCGCAGTAACATATGTGGAAAGCCTGGGAAAATTCGGCATCCATCTGGGGATGGAACGGATCCAGGGCCTGACAGCCCTTCTGGACCATCCGGAACGGAAGATCCGAACCATCATGTGACCGGGACCAACGGCAAGGGCAGTGTCACCACGTTCCTGGCCAATATGCTCCAGCAGGCGGGGAAAAAGGTGGGGAGCTACACCTCCCCCCATTTTGTCCGCTACAATGAACGGATCTGCCTGAACGGGGAGGAAATCTCCAACGAGGATTTCGCCGCCGTGACGGAGCGGACCAAAGCCGCCCTGGACCGGTTCCTGGCGGAAGGGGGTGAACAGCCACCCAGTTTGAATTCATCACTGCCATGGCTTTCCTGTATTTTGCGGAAAAACAGGTGGATTACGCGGTGATCGAAGTGGGCATGGGAGGCCTGTGGGATTCCACCAACATCATCACTCCGGAAGTTTCGGTGATCACCAATGTGACCCTGGAACACACGGATCGGCTGGGGAAGACCATCGAAGCCATTGCCGCCCAGAAAGCCGGGATCATCAAACCGGGGGTCCCGGTGGTGACGGAAGCGGAAGGCAAGGCCCTGGAAGTGATCCGGGGCACGGCGGAAGCCAGCCACGCACCCCTGTATGTGTACGGGGATGACTTCTCTACGGAAGAACTGACCAGTTCCATGGATGCCCAGACCTTCCTGTACCGGATGGGAGAAAAGGAAATGGAAGTGACCATCCATCTGCCGGGAGAGCACCAGATCCTCAACGGGGCGGCAGCCCTTGCGGCAGCGGAAATCCTCCGGGGAAAGGACGGCAGCATCGATGAGGCCGCCATGCTCCGGGGCATGGACGCAGCCCGGTGGCCGGGCCGGCTGGAACGGATCCACCGGAATCCGGACATCATCCTGGACGGGGCCCACAATCCCTCCGGGGTGACGGTGCTCCGGAAGGCCCTGGATGAATATTATCCCGGGGCTCGGCGGATCTATGTGTTCGGCATGATGGCGGACAAGGATGTGAGCCAGGTATCGGAGATCCTGTTCCGGCCGGAGGACACCATCTACACGGTGCTGGCCCATGAGGGAGACCGGTCGGAAAAACCGGAGAAACTGGCCCGGCGGCTCCACAAGAATGCGGTGCCCATGGATGACCTGGCGGCGGCCTACCGCCGGGCGGTACAGGAAGCCGGTCCGGAGGATGTGGTGATCGTCTGCGGATCCCTGTATCTGATCGGCACCTTCAAGGAACTGGGACTGGACCGGTAGGATCATGGAGCGACCGAGAGGCTGGGGCCTCCCAGCATCCTGGAACCTGAACCAGATTACTTTCGGGGTCCTTTGCGTACTGTTTTTCGTGCTGCCCCTGCACCAGCTGGGAGCAGGATCATCTTCGGCATCTGCTTTGCGCTGAACCTGGTGAACATCTGGAAGACCGGACAGTTCTGGCCGGCCATCCAGATTCCCCGGACCATCAGCCGGCCCCTGTGGGCCCTGTTCCTCCTGAGCGGGGTCAGCACCCTGTGGTCGGCCAACCCGGCTGCCTGTGCCCTGAACTGGCTGTGGGTGGTGGGCCAGGAGGCGGGGATCTTCTATCTGGTGCTCCGGTATGCCAGCACCGGACGGCGGACCCTGTTCCTGATCAAGATCTTCATGATCTCCGCCGGACTGGTGGCGGCCTACGGCATCTGGCAGTACTTTTTCAGCAGCAGTCTCCAGAACCTGGAATGGATCGACCACCAGGCTTCAAGCATCTGTCCCGGCGGGCTTTTTCCACCCTGGTGAATCCCAATATCCTGGGGACCTTCCTGGTGACCACGGTGGCCTACTGCGAAGGGCTCTTTGCGCCCCTGAAGGGGGGAGGACCCGGTGGGCCCTGGTGGGGATTTTTCTCCTGGCCACGGCCTGCCTGATCCTGACTTTTTCCCGGGGCAACTGGGTGGCTTATTTCTGGGTGCTGTTCATTTTTGCCGGGGCCTTTTACCACAAGGCCTTCCTGCTTTATCGGGGGCGGGCTGGGGGTGCTGTATCTGTTCTGGAACCAGCTGGCGGAACGGCTCATGTCCATTTTTTCCGTCCATGACACCTCGGCGGAACTGCGGTTCTTTTATTTGGAAAGTTCCCTGGACATGATCCGGGACCATCCCTTCGGGGTGGGCTGGTACGGGTACGGCTATGCTTTCCCGGACTACAATTTCTTCATCGATGAAGAGGTGTTCATGTATCACAGCCACAACCTGCTGCTGAATGTGACGGCGGAACTGGGGATCCCCGGGGTGCTGCTGTTCCTGTATGTGATGGTCCGGCTCTTCCTGCTGGCCCGGGAAATCCGGCACCGGCAGCGGACCCGGCCCTGGCTGCGGGGGGTGGCCTGCGGGTACATGGCGTCCCTGGTGGGAATCTTCATCAGCGGACTGACGGACCACACCCTGTTCAACAGCCAGCTGGGCATGCTGTTCTGGGCAGGGAATGCCATCCTGCTCATAGCGGACCGGCTGAGCAGCGGAAGAAGCGGCGCAGCTTCTTCCCGTTGCCTGTGACTTTCAAAAAGGGAGCTGTTGCTTTTGCAGCAGCCCCCTTTTTTTTGTAAATATGGTAAAATAAACAGAAGAACAGTCATGGTGCAGCTGTCGAGAGTCCTGTCCGTTAAACCATCTGGCACAATGTACTGACAATGGACGCGGCACCCATAGAAACAGGAGGCGATGACCTTGAGAAAAATAGAATGTCTTGCCATGATCCTGGCCGGCGGCAAAGGAAGCCGGCTGGGGGTCCTGACGAAAAATGTGCCAAACCGGCGGTGCTTTTCGGCGCCAAATACCGGATCATCGACTTACCTCAGCAACTGCCGGAATTCCGGCATCGGCACCGTGGGGATCCTGACCCAGTACCAGCCCCTGGAACTGAACTGGTACATCGGCAACGGCAGCAGCTGGGATCTGGACAGCGGGGACAACGGGGGCACCTTTGTGCTGCCGCCCTACATGAACGACAAGGATTCCTCCAACTGGTACCAGGCACGGCGGATGCCATTTACCAGAACCTGAATTTCCTGGACATGATCGATCCGGAGTATGTGCTGATCCTGTCCGGGGACCATATCTATTCCATGGATTACAGCACCATGCTGGCCTTCCACAAGAAACATCAGGCCAAGGTCACCGTCAGCACCTTCCGGGTGCCCCTTTCCGAAGCCTCCCGGTTCGGCATCATGAACGCCAATGAGGACATGAGCATCCGGGAATTCGAGGAAAAGCCCGCCTATCCCAAAAGCACCCTGGCTTCCATGGGCATCTACATCTTCAACAAGGATGTGCTGAAGAAATACCTGATGGAAGACGCGGCCCGGGAAGATTCCGACCACGATTTCGGCAAGAACATCATCCCCGGCTCCTGGAAGACCAGGTGCCCACTACGCCTATCCCTTCGAAGGGTACTGGAAGGACGTGGGAACTTTTGAAAGCCTGTGGCAGGCCAATATGGACCTTTTGTCCGACAATCCGCCCATCAGCCTGAACGATCCCCACTGGCGGATCTATTCCGGGAACCAGTCCCTGCCCGCCCACTATGTGGGACCCAATGCTTCGGTGATCAGCTCGCTCACCGGGGAAGGGGCCGTGATCCTGGGGAATGTGTTCCATTCGGTGATCTTCTACAATGTAACGGTGGAAGAAGGGGCCACGGTGACGGATTCGGTGCTGATGCCCGGCACGGTGGTGGAAAAAGGCGCCGTGGTGGACCATGCCATCCTGGGAGAACGCTGCCGGGTACGGGCCGGCTGTGTGGTCCGGGGAGCGGCAGGCAGCATCCAGGTGTACGGCAATGACGATGTGGTGCCGGGAACGGATGTGCTGGAATCCTCGGCCCAGCCGGTTACCGGCGCTGCCGGAGAAATGAAATCCAAGGAAAAAGGAGCGGTGGTCAATGGATAACAACATCATCGGCCTGATCAATCTGCAGGGGCCCAATTACATGGAAGAACTGAGCCGGAAGCGTCCCATGGCTTCCGAACCCTTTGCCGGCAAATACCGGCTCATCGATTTCGCCCTGTCTACCATGGTCAACGCCGGGGTGGACACGGTGGGGCTGCTGCTGCCTTTCCACAGCCGTTCCGTCCTGGATCATGTCCGGTCCGGGAAGGACTGGAGCCTAGCCCGGAAACAGCACGGTCTGTTCTATCTGCCGGTGGATGAAGCCCGGGAAGTGACCAATCCCCAGGTGGGGGACATCCGCACCTATTACAAGAACCTGCGGTTCGTGGAACGGGAACAGAACCACTACCTGCTGCTGAGCCGCTGCGATGTGGTCCACAACATCGACTACAAGGAGATGCTCCACTATCACCGGAACCGGAATGCGGATGTGACCCTGGCCTACAAGACCCTGGAAAAGGATTATGAAGGGGAAGGGTATGCGGTATCCGTCAACGAGGCCGGCCATGTGACCCGTCTGGTAAAGACCAGCAAACTGAAAAAAGGAGACAGGATCCTTTTGGGCAGCGTGCTCATGGACGGGAACCTGTTCGTGGCCATGGTCCGCCGGGCCTTTGCCCAGGATCCCAACCAGTACCTGATCGATGTGCTGGCCCGGAACGTGTCCCGTCCCGGGATCTACGGCTATGAATACCGGGCTATGCCAAACGGATCCACTCTCTCAAAAGCTATTACGAAGCCAATATGGACATGCTGCAGCTGGAAAACTGGAAGGCCATCTACCGGCCGGACCGGAAGATCTACACCAAGGTGAAGGACGAGGCACCGGCCAAGTACATGGCGGATGCAAGGTGACCAATTCCCTGGTGGGGATGGCTGCATCATCGAAGGCACCGTGAAAATTCCATCCTGTTCCGCCGGGTGCGGGTGGGACGGAACGCGGTGGTGAAGAATTCCATCATCATGCAGAATACGGAAATCGGGGAAGAAGCACGGGTGGACCGGGTGATCTGTGACAAGAACCAGGAAATCCAGCCGGAAGCCTATCTGAACGGCAAACCGGAGGCACCTCTGTGTGTAACCCAGTACGATATCCTCTGACCCTGGGGGCAGAGGAACAGGAAGGCAGGGGTCATTACGAAAAACTGGAAAAGTCCGAAACAATTTGTCTGTCTCTTCACCCAGAAGGCCAAGATCCTTTTCAATGAGGAACCGGCAGCGCTGACACCGAAAAAAGTGTACCTGGTGCTGGCCAACCTGGTGAAGGACCTGATTTACGATGACTGGCTGGTACGGAACAGCGGTATGACGCCCGGCAGACCAAACAGGTGTATTATTTCAGCATCGAATTCCTGCTGGGCCGGCTGCTGGATGCCAACCTGATGAACTGCGGCATGGAGGACATGGCCCGGGAGGGCCTGAAGGAACTGGGATTCGACCTGGATGCCATCATGCCCCTGGAGGCGGATCCGGGGCTGGGCAATGGGGGCCTGGGCCGTCTGGCGGCCTGTTTCATCGATTCCCTGGCGGCTCTCCAGCTGCCGGGCCACGGTGCAGCATCCGGTACCAGTACGGTCTCTTCGAACAGCATATTGTGGACGGCCAGCAGGTGGAACTGCCGGATACCTGGCTCCAGGACGGATTCCCCTGGGAAACCAAAAGGTCGGACAAGGCGGTCCATGTCCGGTACGGGGGCTCCGCCTACATGCGGCCGGACGGCAAGGGGGGGCTGGAATGTGTCCATGAAGGGTACAGCTCGGTGCTGGCCATCCCCTACGATGTGCCGGTGCCCGGGTATCGGAACCATACGGTGAACACCCTGCGGCTGTGGCAGGCGGAATACACCCCGGACGGGCTGTTCGGCCAGGGCCAGGGGGGCGATTTCCGGAAAGTGCTCCAGTACCGGGACACCACCCAGCAGATTTCCCGGTTCCTGTATCCGGATGATTCCACGGAAGAGGGCCGGAAGCTACGGCTGATGCAGGAGTATTTCTTCGTGTCCGCCGGACTCCAGAGCATCGTCCGTCATTACCGGGGCCAGCACCGGGATCTCCGGGAGTTCGACCGGTATGTGGCCCTCCACATCAATGACACCCATCCGGCCCTTCTGATTCCGGAACTGATGCGGATCCTGATGGACGAGGAAGGGATGGGCTGGGAGGAAGCCTGGCGGATCACCGTGGCAAGCACTTCCTACACCAACCACACCATTATGCCGGAAGCCCTGGAACGGTGGTCCATTCCCCTGTTCCAGAGCCTGTTGCCCCGGGTGTATCTGATCGTGGAGGAACTGAACCGGCGCTGGCTGGCGGCCTACCGGAGAAAATTCCGGACGGGAGGACAAGGCGGAACAGGTGGCCATCCTCTGGGGCGGTCAGGTGCGCATGGCCAACCTGGCGGTGGTGGGGAGCCACAGTGTCAACGGGGTGGCGGAACTCCACACGAAGATCCTGGAAGAGAGCACCCTCCATCCCTTCTACGAAGTGTATCCGGAACGGTTCAACAACAAGACCAACGGGGTGACCCACCGGCGCTGGCTGCTGGAATCCAACCCGCCTCTGGCGGCGCTGATTTCGGACACCATCGGTACGGACTGGATCCGGCATCCGAAGAAACTGAAGGAACTGCTGCCTACCGGGACGACCCGTCCTTCCAGGAGAAACTGGCCCAGGTGAAACAGGACCGGAAGGATGCCCTGGTCCGGTGGATCCAGGAAACCAGGGGAGTGGCGGTGGATCCCCATTCCCTGTTCGATATCCAGATCAAACGGTTCCACATGTACAAGCGGCAGCTGCTGAACATCCTCCATGTGTATTCCCTGTATCTGCGGCTGCTGGATGATCCGGATGCGGTGCCCCTGCCCCAGACCTTCCTGTTCGGAGGCAAGGCGGCGGCGTCCTATGGGGAAGCCAAGGTGGTGATCAAGCTGATCCACACCGTGGCCCGGCTCATCGACCAGGAACCCCGGGTCCGGGAGAAACTGAAGGTGCTGTTCCTGGAAAACTACAACGTGGTCCCTGGGCCAGCGGCCTGTTCCCGGCGGCGGATGTGAGCGAGCAGA
>ENA-OQIG01001023-OQIG01001023.1-human-gut-metagenome-genome-assembly--contig:-NODE-1023-length-13599-cov-1.978177_pt1 | contig 13599 bp, 19 predicted proteins | sample MGYA00242576_ERZ504741 | MGnify/ENA primary metagenome ERZ504741 (study PRJEB26092, sample SAMD00036436) | human gut metagenome | host: Homo sapiens | study: EMG produced TPA metagenomics assembly of... | reverse complement strand
CTCGGATGCATCTACAAAGAAGAAGCGAAATCTGGCGGGACCAACAGAAACATAACTCCTAAAATGACCACGGAATACACGCTTCCAATAATGGAACTTGTCAAAATACCGGTGTTGACACGATCCATCTTCTTCGCACCGACGTTCTGTCCGGCATACGTCGCCATAGTGGAGCCGAGCGCGTCGAACGGGCAGCAGCAGAACATGGAAATTTTACCGGCAGCCGTAACAGATGCAACCGCAGTGGAACCAAGGCCGTTGACAGCGGTCTGCAAAATAACACTTCCGATCGCGGTGATTGAATACTGCAATCCCATCGGGATTCCCATATTGCACAGATTAAGCACATAATGCTTGTGCAGCTTCCAGTCCTCTCTCGTAAAAGCAAGGATGGTGAATTTTTTCTTCATATAAAAGAGACACAGGAATCCAGAGACTCCCTGCGCGATAATCGTCGCCCACGCGGTTCCCGCTACTCCCATCGGGCGGACCAGCGCAAGATCTAGCACGATATTCAGTATTGAAGAGATACCGAGGAAAATCAGTGGGGAGCGGCTGTCGCCGAGGCTCCGCATGATTGCTGATGTCTGGTTATAGAGCACCATAAGCGGAATTCCGAGGAAAATAACAAAGATGTAAGCGTATGCACCGTCCAGAATATCGGACGGGGTTTTCATCAGAATCAGAATGTCGCGGCACCAGATGCAGACAAGAACGGTCATCACCACGGAAAGAATACCGGCCAGGACGGCTCCATTTCCTACATACCGGCACAGCGCTTTCCGGTCTCCTGCCCCGAACATCTGCGCAACCGGAATTGCAAATCCGCTGCAGACTCCCATACAGAATCCCACGATCATGAAGTTGATCGAACCTGTACTGCCAACAGCCGCGAGCGCTTTCGCGCCTAAGAATTTTCCTACAATAATCGTATCGACCATGCTGTAAAACTGCTGGAACAGCATGCCGAGCAGCAGCGGCAGTGCAAACCCCAGAATCAGTTTTACCGGGCTGCCGTTTGTCAGATCTTTTACTGCACTTTTCTTTGTTGCCATGTGATGTCCTCCCTATTGTCGTATGTTTTTGCTTCCCCTTTTTGTCGAATCTCATGCCATTTTATATCTTGTTTTCTCAGAATGCAATCCCGTAATACTGCCGAATTAAGAGACGTTTTTTCATCACTTTTACGTGTTTTTGACATGGCGGCCGCCTGTGCAGGAATTCTGTTTTTTTGCGCACGCCAAAAGCGGCTGCGGCAGGTTCCCGTTCCGGAACGCTGTGCCGCAGCCGCTTTGCTGTTCTTTCTTATTTTGCAAATTCTTTCTTTTTCCACTGAAGCAGAATCATCACAGCCACCAATGCGGTCAGAAAATCAGAAACCGGCTGGGAGGCAATAACACCGGAAAAACCGGCAAGTTTTGAAGCGCAGAAAATTACAATGGCAAAAATCACGCCCTGACGTCCTGCTGAAAGAATCATTGCTCCTGCCCCGTTTCCGATCGCCTGGAAAATACAGGTCGATGCGAGTACGATACCAACAAACGGCATACCAATGAGCTGGACGCGGAGGATCTGCTGGGCCACTGCAATGACATCCGCCTCTTTTAAGAACAGTCCCACGAGAAGCGGAGCCGCCGCACCGAGCACAACCGCCATTCCGGCACCGGTCAGCACTTCCAGGAGGAAGGCAAAGCGGATCGTCTCACTGAGACGTTTTTTATTTTTCGCTCCATAATTGTATCCGACCAGCGGCTGTCCGCCAAAAGCGAAACCGACCATCACAAGAACAGAAATCATAATAATTTTCAAAGCAATTCCCATCGCTGCAACTTTGTCCGTTCCATACGGCTGCAAAAATCGGTTCGTCAGCGTCACGCCGATGCTCTGCATGAAGTTTGTGACGGATGCCGGAATGCCGATGGCAAGAACGGCGAGCACCTCTGCTCCGGTCATTTTCAGTTTTCGGAAATCGACGGAGAGATAGCGGCATTTCTTTATCATAAAGATAACATAGAAAATATCACCGCAGATGTTGCCGATCACCGTTGCAATCGCTGCTCCGGCTGCTCCCATGCCGAGCGTGTAAATAAAGATCGGGTCAAGAATGATGTTGACGACGGCTCCCAGCATTGTTCCGATCATCGAGCTTTGCGAAGCCCTCGGTCCGAAGAAGATTGTTCGGCGTCAGCTGCAAGATGATAAACGGTGCGCCGAGTGCAATCCACTGGTAATAGTCCCCCGCATACTGCCACGTCGTCTCATCACAGCCAAGCAGGCCAAGGATCGGCTGTTTGGCGGCAAGCAGGATGATGCTGACCGCAATGCCGACAGCAATCGCTGCGTAAAAGCAGAATACGCTGATCCGTCTTCCGTCCTCGTACTCTTTTTTACCGAAGAGGCGCGAAATGACGGAACTGCCGCCGACGCCGAAGATGTCACCGAGTGCAATCATCAGCGTGAAAATCGGTGTGCCGAGCGATACGCCGGCAATCAGTGCCGTGTTTCCGGTCCGCGCGATGAAAAAAGTATCTACCATATTATAGATCAGCGACACGACCATGCCGAGCACGACCGGAAGTGCGAGCGTCATATATGCTTTGGACATCTTTTGTTTTTCTCAAATTAATTCGTTTTTCCATTTTTGAAAACTCCCCTTTCCTCTTTTTCGGTTACAGTTCACTGGTACCCAGCAAACTGTAACATTTTTCATTCTGGTTTATCTTAGCAGACTTTCTTGCTTTTTCTTGTGTCATATGTCACAATAAAGAAAAAGTTTTCCAAAAATTTTTCTGTGAAAGGATTTTCCTATGAAACGAAATTTTTGATCCGGCTCTGCTGGACTTTTATCTTCAGAAACATGAGATCCCATCTCTTTTCGATACCCCGGATCTCGCATTTTCTCTGTATCAGTTTGAAAAGGGCGAACGCTCGACACGCTGAATCCGGAGGAATACCTCTCGTTCCTCGTGGACGGTTCCATCGAGATCAGCGCCAACCGCGCCGACGGCACGAGCTACCCGATCGGCTATCTCGACGGCTTTACCTGCATCGGCGATATGGAATTCTGCGGAAAACGCGATGATACACACCAGATCGAGGCACGCACCACCGCGCTTTGTATTGTTCTGCCGCTCGCTTCCACGAAAGAGCTTCTGCTGAACGACAACCGCTTTTTTACGATATCTTTTAAACTCTGTCACCGAAAAGCTGATGCTTTATTCCAGCTCCCAGTCGAATTTTCCACGCTCGAGGAATCCTTCCTCTCTTATCTCTCAGAGCGCTGTCCGGATCAGACGTTTTCCGGCGTGGAAAGATGGCCATGCAGCTCCACTGCAGCCGCCGCCAGCTCCAGCGGGTTTTAAAGAAGCTGCTCGAAGAAGGACAGCTTGTGAAACTTTCGAAAGGTTCTTACCGCCTCAGCTGAAAACGCCATCGCTTCCTTATTTCCACGATTCCAGGATCGATGTTCCGATCGTTCCCTCCGGCATTTTTACGCCGAAGTTCTCTGCAACGGATGCGCCGATCACAGCGAAGGTGTCCTTCGTCTCCTGAAGGCCGCTCTCCTTCATAGACGGTGAGTACGCAAGGAGCGGCGCCTGTTCTCTGGTGTGGTCCGTTCCGGTATAAGTCGGGTCGTTGCCGTGGTCTGCCGTGATCAGGAGCAGATCGTCGTCTTTTAACTGCTCCAGCAGCTTTCCAAGGTTCACATCGAATTTTTCAATCTCTTTTCCGTAGCCTTCCGGGTTTCTTCTGTGGCCCCAGAGTGCATCGAAATCGACGAGGTTGACAAAGCACAGTCCGGTAAACTCTTTTCCTGCCGTCTCAATCGTCTGCTCCATGCCGTGGACGCTGCTCTTGGATTTCAGACTCTCCGTGATGCCCTCGCCGCAGAAAATATCGTTGATTTTTCCGATACTGATGACATCATATCCTGCCTCCTGCATCGCGTTGAGCACGGTTTTTCCCGTCGGTTTGACAGCGTAGTCGTGACGGTTTGCGGTGCGGACGAACTCTCCTTTTTTCTTTCCGACGTACGGTCTTGCAATGACACGGCCGACTTTCCACTCGTCTTTCATGGTCAGCTCACGGGCAATCTCGCAGTAATGATACAGCGTCTCCAGTCCCATCGTCTCCTCGTTGCCGCAGATCTGCAGTACGGAATCCGCCGAGGTATAGACAATCAGTTCTCCGTTTTCGATCTCGCGCTCTGCCAGCTCATCGAGGATCTCCGTTCCGCTCGCCGCCTTATTGCCGATGATCTTTCTGCCGGTTCGTTTTTCCAGCTCGTCGATCAGTTCTTTCGGAAATCCGTGGTCGGTGAACGTAACGAACGGCTTTGTCGTGTAAATTCCCATCATCTCCCAGTGGCCGGTCATGGTGTCTTTTCCGTTGCTCGCCTCGTTCAGTCTTCTGGCGTAACTCTTTGCCTCATCCTCTGTCACACCGCAGAGATTTCCCATGCCGAGGCGGCGCAGGTTCGGGATTTCAAGGCCTCCCTGACTCTCCCAGATGTGGCCGAAGGTATTGACACCGACATCCCCAAACTTCTCCGAATCCGCCATCGCCCCGATTCCGAGAGAATCCAGGACGATCAGAAAAATACGGTTATATTTTCTCATACTCTTTACTCCTTTCTTTTTAACTCAGCTCAAACATTCCATGATAGACTGATAATATTTTCCTTTCTGTGCCAGAAGTGCGTCGTGGTCGCCGCGCTCTACGATATTTCCCTGCTCCAGCACCATGATCGCATTGGCGTTTCGCACGGTGCTTAAGCGGTGGGCGATGACAAATACGGTTCTGCCTCCATGAGCTGGTCCATTCCTTTTTCGATCAGCGCCTCGGTTCTGGTGTCAACGGAAGATGTTGCCTCGTCAAGAATCAGCACCGGCGGATCGGCAACGGCGGCACGGGCAATCGCGAGAAGCTGGCGCTGGCCCTGGGAGAGGTTGGCTCCGTCGGAGGTCAGCATCGTGTCGTAGCCGTTCGGCAGACGGCGGATGAAGGAATCCGCATTCGCAATTTTGGCCGCATGTTCAATTTCTTCCTGCGTGGCATCGAGTTTTCCAAAACGGATGTTTTCTGCTACGGTTCCCGTGAACAGATGGGTATCCTGCAGAACGATACCGAGGGAGTGGCGCAGAGCGTCTTTTTCGATATCTTTTACGTCAATGCCGTCGTAGACAACCGCGCCGCCCTGGACGTCGTAGAAACGGTTGATCAGGTTCGTGATCGTCGTTTTTCCGGCTCCTGTGGAACCGACAAAAGCAATTTTCTGGCCTGGTTTGGCATACAGCTGATGTTCTTTAAGATCAGACGGTCTGCCGTGTAGCCGAAATCCACGTTTTCAAAACGCACATCGCCCTTTAATTCCGTCATCGTTCCGTCCGGGCGCTTCCATGCCCAGCGGCCTGTTGTCTCTTCGCAGACGGCAAGTGCGCCGTTCTCTTCTTTTACGTTGACCAGTTCCACTTTTCCCTCATCGATTTCCGGCTCCAGGCTCATCACGTCGAAGACACGCTCCGCACCGGCGAGCGCTGAGAGAAGGAAGTTGCTCTGCTGGGTGAACTGGTTGATCGGAAGCGCCGCCTGGCGGACAAAGACAAGGTAGCTTGCCAGGCTTCCGATATCGGCTTTTCCGTGCAGGGCGAGAAGGCCGCCGAGCACTGCCACAATCGCATAATTGACATACGAAATGCTGACAACGACAGGAACCATCGTCGCCGCATACCCCTGCGCGCCGGTTCCCGCTTTCCGGAGCTCCTCATTCTTTTTGCAGAATTCCGTAAAGCTCTCTTCTTCGTGGTGGAACACCTTGACGACTTTCTGTCCGGTGATCAGCTCCTCAATATAGCCGTTCAGTTCTCCGAGGCTGTTCTGCTGCTTCGTATAATAACCCTTGCTGCGCTTTCCGCTGAACTTGATATACCAGAACATGATACCGTAGCACACCGTTACAATCAGCGAGAGCCGCCAGTTTAGGATATACAGCAAGGTCAGTGTTCCCACAATCTGGATGAAGCTCTGGATAACCATCGCAAAACTGTTGTTCAGGGCATCTGCCATCGTGTCGATATCGTTCGTGAAAAGACTCATGATATCGCCGTGGCGTCTGCTGTCGAAGAACTGCAGCGGCAGTGTCTGGACGTGTTCGAACAGATCGCGGCGGATATCAAATACAACCTGCTGTGCTGCTTTTACCATGGTCTGCGTGTAGCCGTATGCTGCGAGTGCGCCGCACCCGAAAATGAGTGCGTAATCAGCACGCCGCGCAGCAGTGTGTGCACATCTCCGTCCGCCAGTCCGTTGACAACCGGGCGGATCATATACGTTCCAAAGAGGTTGGCTCCCGCGCTGATTGTTACCAGTACCGCTACGACTGCGAGCATTTTTTTGTGCCGTCCCAGATAAGACAGGAAGACGCGCAGCGTGTGTTTCAGGTTCTTTGGTTTCTTTCCGCTATAAGCTCTCGCTGCCATTTTCGTCTCCTCCTTTCATCTGTGAGGCGTAAATTTCCTGATAAATCGGGTCATCCGCCAGCAGTTCAGCGTGCGTGCCGATCCGGTGTACTTTTCCGTCATCAAGAATGATGATCTGATCCGTATTCATGACGGATGTTACTCTCTGCGCAATGATAATTTTTGTGACATTCTTCCGCGCCGCCAGTGCCTCGCGGATCTTTTTCTCCGTTGCCGTGTCGACCGCACTTGTCGAATCATCGAAGATCAGGATTTTTGCCTTTCCGATCAGCGCACGCGCGATGCAGAGACGCTGCTTCTGGCCTCCGGAGAGGTTGCTTGCGCCTGCTCGAGCACGGTGTCGAGGCCGTCCGGCATGCGGTTCAAAAATTCATCCGCACACGCCGCGCGGCATGCTTCCCAGATCTCCTCATCGGATGCATCCACATTGCCCCATTTCAGGTTTTCACGCACGGTTCCGGAGAACAGCACGTTTTTCTGCAGAATGATATTGACTGCATCGCGGAGAGCGGCAAGATCGTACGCGCGCACATCCTTTCCGCCGACGCGGACGGTGCCGCGGCTGGTATCATACAGACGCGGAATGAGCTGCACCAGCGTCGTTTTCGAAGAACCTGTTCCTCCGAGGATTCCTACCGTCTGACCAGCTTTGATCTTCAGCGTAACATCGGAGAGTGCGTACTCTTTTGCTTCTTCTTTGTATTTAAACGATACGTTGTCAAACTCCACGCTGCCCTCTGTCACTTCTGTTACACCATTTTCCGGCGAGGTGAGCACGATTTTCTCATCGAGCACCTCGACAATCCGGTGTGCGCTCGCCATGGAACGGGTCAGAAGCAGGAAGACGTTTGCAATCATCATCATCGAGTTCATGACCTGCATGACGTAGCTTAGAAATCCGGTCAGGTTTCCGACGGCAAGCTGTTTTTTCAGAATCATATTTCCGCCGAACCACAGAATCAGCACGATCGCGGTATACATGACGCCCTGAAATGCCGGCAGATTCAGCACGGCGTAGTGGAACGTCTGCTCGCTCGCTGCGGTCAGGTCGGTGTTGACCTCGTTGAATTTGTCTTCCTCGTACTCATCCCGCACGAAAGCTTTGACGGCACGGATCGCGGTCAGCCCCTCCTGGACAACGTTGTTCAGGCGGTCCACCATGGACTGCAGTTTTGTGTACATCGGGCAACTCTCCGCACAATCAGGGAGAGAATAAAGCCAAGAAGCGGTACATACAAGGAATACAAATGCCAGCCGCGGATTCATATAGAATGAAAGGCCGATTCCCATAATCAGAAGCGACGGTCCGCGCGTGATCGGGCGGAAGCCGGCGCTTACCATATTCTGGATGACGGTAACATCCGTCGTCATACGGGTGATCAGGGATGATACCGCAAAGTGGTCGAGGTTGGAAAATGCATACTGCTGCATTTTCTCATACTCCGCCTTCCGGATCTCAGCTCCCCAGCCGTACGTCGCCCGCGCCGCAAAGTGCGCGTATAAAATTCCGGTCACAAGCGCACAGAGCGCGCAGACTCCCATCTGGATTCCCTTGCGGTAAATGTAAGGGATATCGCCGTTCGCAACGCCGATGTCAATCAGATTGGAAATCAGAATCGGAATAAAAGTTCAAAACACGTTTCTACCAAATACCAGCACTGCTCCGAAAATCATATCCCGCTTGTAGGGACCTGCATACGAGAGCAGACGCTTCATATCATTCATCTTCTGTCATGTCCTGCCACTCAAAATGTGATTAAATATACTTATCACATCGAGATAATGTAAGTTCTCACGAATCTTACTTACTGCTTCCTTGTGTATACTTTTGATTGACCGAAATCATATCTACTCGTAGATCCATGTACACTCCACAGTCGTTAATTCCCGAAATAGCCTTCGTACATACTTACATTTGCGTCCTTATGCAATCTTGTAAGTTTTTACACCTCTCAGATTCAGTGCCGCATTGAAATCCCTGTCTTCGACATAGCCACAATGACATCGAAATATTCTATCTGAAAGTTTTAAATCTTTCTTGATCATTCCACAACAATGGCAGATTTTTGATGATGGATACCATCTGTCTGCAACCCGAAGCTCAATACCATTTTCCCTGCTTTTCGCCTTAAGCTTTATTCTGAATTCGTAAAACTTCTGCGAAGCAACTGCTCTTGAAAGATGTTTGTTCTTCATCATTCCCGATACGTTTAAGTCTTCAATCGTTATATAAGATGGTTTGGTTTTTACGATCTCTGCGATTGTCTTATTGATGTAATCCGTACGGATATTGTCTATTTTATGATGAAGTTTTTGTACCTTAAGTTTTTGTTTTTGTATATTCGCTCTTTGAGTGGACTCTCCTTTCTTAGATTTTCATACTTTCGGGAGAGACATCTCTGTTCCCGAACGAGTCGTTTTTCTAATTTCTTTAATCTTGCTGATTTGTTGATATTCTTATATGTCTTACCATTTGAAACAATGGCAAAATCCTTTAACCCCAGGTCGATGCCGATTCCTTCGTTAGAAAGATCAGCAGTTTTATTATCAGGAATTTCTATAAGAGCCGAAACATAATATCTGCCCGCTTTCATGGAAACATGGCCGCTTTTTATGATATATCCTTCTTTCGTCGTAGGAATGTATCCTTTTTCTTTGATACGAACCCATCCAAGTGATGGAATGTTAACTCGGTGTCTCTCGCAGCGACAATCTTTCGGATTATTCTTTACGAAATACATCTTCACATCTGATCTGCCTTTCTTTTTGAACTTCGGAAAAGCACTTTCATGATTAAAGAATTTTTTAAATGCAGTCTGTCCATGATTTACTGCCTGGGTCACCGCTTTTGAGTATGCTTCCTTAATCCATAAATATTCTGGATGTTGTGGAAGGTATTCATGATTCAGCCAGACTCTGAATTTACTGCTGCTCATGAATTTTTCGCCATTTTGATAAAGTTCTTTGTTATGGGCCAGATAGAAATTATAAATAAATCTACAAGTTCCTATTGTTTTATGAATCCTGACTTTCTGCTCTTCTGTCGGATGAATTTCCGTCCTGAAGCTCTTTAGCAATTTCCTCATCCCTTTCTATTTGTTTTTTATACTTACGAAGTCCATACAGCCTGCAGGAGAACACATGAAGTATGGAAACAATATCCTGTACAAGTTCTTCCTGTGGTGATAATTCTTCGTTGTTTACCACCACGATCGTTGTGTTGCATTTCATACAGAATTTTTCAAACCAATCATAACCGAATCGGATAAATCTGTCTTTGTGGGTTATGATGATCGTTTTTACTTTCTGTTCCATTACTTCATCTAATAATTTATTCCACTTTTTGCGGTTGTAATTAAGACCACTTCCATACTCTTCGATACATTGGTCTACAATGATTCCCCTGGCATTACAAAACTGTCGTAAAAATGCGACCTGGTTTTGCAAATCGTCTTTTTGATTTTTTGTAGATACTCTGGCATAAATAACTGCCTGACGTTTATCATTTTCGATATTTATGCCTTTGAATTGAAGATATTGGTCATACGTATAATAACGCCTGTCAGTTGGAGTTCGATTTGCTTTTAAAATCCCTTCTCTGTCCCAACGCTGTAGCGTTTTAACAGATATCCCTAACAATTCAGCAAAATCCTTCGGCTTGTAGTTTGTGATATTTGATGTGTTCATAATATGATTCTCCTTTTGTATGTTTAAACACATTATATCACATTTGACAATATATTTAGTTACTTATATTTTCCTCCTTTTGCTGTTTTTCGGAGTCCATTTTACCATACCCCGCATGATTTCAACGCGCCGAAATAATCCCTTTTACCCCAAAATCCCCTTTTCCCAACAACTTTTCTGTCGTCAGAAAAAGAGGATCGTTTTTTCACTCACGGATAACCTGAAACGTTTTCCACTTGCCCTGTTTGAATCTCCACCAGAAGATGATGCCGCGCACGGACCAGTCGAGGCACATCGCAAGAGCGATTCCCATAACGCCCATGTTCATCCAGATTGCAAAAATCACAGAGAAAATCAGGCGGACGCCGATGGTCGTGAAGAGGGAAATTCCCATTGTGAATTTTACATCTCCTGTCGCACGAAGGCCGCTTCCAAGCGGTCCGGCGTAGCAGAGTGCAATACCGTTGAAAATATTATGCAGCAGTACCAGCCAGAGTGTCAGCCGCTTCGTCTCCTCGGACACCGCATAGAAGGAAAGGACAAACGGTGTGACTGCAAAGACAAGCGCATTCCATGCCACTCCAATGATCAGTGTGATTTTTATCAGCTTGCGGAAATAATACTCCGCCTGATCAGTATCTCCCGCGCCCATGCACTGTCCGATGACGGTGATGAATACTGGGGAAAGTGCACTGCTTGTGAGTGCCGCCATGGACATATACTCTGGGCAATGCCGTTTGCGGCAATCTGGTAGGTACCAAACAGTGCTACCACACTGGAAAGTGCTACTTTGACGAGCTGGAAAATACCGCTCTCGATACCGTTCGGAACTGCGATACTGAGGATCATTTTCTGGAAGCTCAAGTCTACTTTAAAAATCCACTCTTTCAGATACTGCACCGGATTTCGCTTTGAGAAGCAGAGAACCGTGATAACAGCTGCGGAAAAGATACGCGCAATCAGCGACGGAACCGCAACGCCAGGCACACCTGTATGCAAAGCAAAGACGCCGATACAGTTTCCGACTACGTTGATCACATTCGATGCAATCGAAAGGTACATCGTCGTGCTGGTTTTTCCAAAACTGCGGTACAAAGCCGCTCCCGCATTGTAAATCGCCATTGCCGGATAGGAATATGCCGAGATACGCAGATACGTCACGCATGCCGCCATGACATCATCCTCAACCTTGCCGAACATCAAACGCATCAGCTGTTCGTTGGCAACCAGTACCACTACAGAAATAACAACCGACAGCAATACCGATGCCGTCAGAAGCTGGGAAGCTGCCGCTCCCGCCTGCTCCTTGTCCTTCTTTCCGATATACTGGCTGATGACCACCGCACCGCCGGATGCCAGCGCTGTGAACAGATTGATAAAGATCATATTAAACGCATTGACCAGTGACACACCGGAAACCGCCGCCTCTCCGACAAATCCGATAACAAACACGTCCGCAATTCCGACCAGAGCCACCAGAAGCTGCTCTAGGAAAGCGGAATAATCAGCTTTTTCAAATCCTGATTTGTAAACATAAAACCCCTCCTGCCATTTTTCTTTCTGTCTCTATTTTAGACATCTAACAGCTCATTTGTCTAATGCTTATTCTAAATGGCAGTTCATACGCGGATTGCATATTACACTTCACAGAAATCTCTTTTCACTTTCTCACACAGCTTGCCATACACACGCTCCACAAACCATGCTCTGTCGATTTTTCTGCGATCTGCTCCACCGGAATCCAGCCGACTGCGCTGTTTTCATCCGGCTTGCAGTCGGATTTCCTGTACCGGGTCTGCTTCCATGAGATATGTCACATTCAGATGGAGATGTGTCGTCACGTACTTTCCGCGCTTCACATGGCCGTCCACCGACAGGATTCGAGCGAGAATGGCTGATCCGATAAGAGCTTCACCTCTTCAATCCCGGATTCCTCCTTCACTTCTCTTACCGCCACGCTGCAAAGATCCGCATCTCCGTCCGCGTGGCCGCCGAGCCATGCCCAGGAATGGTAAATATTGTGATACGCCATCAGCACCTGCTTCCGATCCGGGCTTACGACCCAGGCGGAGGCAGTCAGATGTGCGGTCTCATTTTCCCGCGTCAAAATATCGCATCCGCTCTCCATCCATTTCAGCAGAATCGCCCGATCCGCTCTTCCTGCTCATTGTACGGACGGTATTCCCGGATCTGCGCAGCAGGTTTTCTTTGGCTGTTTCATTCTGCATCCGTTTTCCCTCCCACTTTGATTTTAAACGATTGATAAAAAAGACCCCGGCGCCTGTATTTCTACAGACCGCCGGGGTCTCCTTACGTTTGAACACAAATCATGCTATTGCATGAAAATCCTGATTCGGACAGATTCTGCTTAAATTAAGCGTTCTTCTGAGCGATAGCTGCCTGAGCTGCTGCCAGACGGGCGATCGGCACACGGAACGGTGAGCAGGAAACATAGTCCAGACCCAGTTTGTTGCAGAACTCTACGGAGCTCGGATCTCCACCGTGCTCACCGCAGATACCTACGTGCAGAGAAGAGTTAACCGGTCTTCCAAGATCGATAGCCATCTTCATCAGCTTGCCAACGCCGTCCTGATCGAGTTTTGCGAATGGATCGTTCTCGAAGATCTTAGCGTCATAGTAAGCGTTCAGGAATTTACCAGCATCGTCACGGGAGAATCCGTAAGTCATCTGAGTAAGGTCGTTGGTTCCAAAGCAGAAGAAGTCTGCCTCTTTTGCGATCTCATCTGCAGTCAGAGCTGCTCTCGGGATCTCGATCATGGTACCAACTTCGTATTCAAGGTCGCTGCCTGCAGCTGCGATTTCAGCGTCAGCGGTCTCTACTACGAATTTCTTAACGTATTTCAGCTCTTTGATATCGCCAACAAGCGGGATCATGATTTCCGGTTTAACATTCCAATCCGGATGAGCTTTCTTCACGTTGATGGCTGCGCGGATTACTGCGCTTGTCTGCATCTTAGCGATTTCCGGATAAGTTACAGCAAGACGGCATCCACGATGACCCATCATCGGGTTGAACTCATGCAGACCAGCGATGATTGCTTTGATCTGCTCAACAGATTTGCCCTGTGCGTCAGCCAGTTTCTTGATGTCCTCTTCCTCAGTCGGAACGAACTCATGAAGCGGCGGATCCAGGAAACGGATGGTAACCGGGTTGCTTCCAGAGCTTCATACAGCTTCTCGAAGTCTCCCTGCTGCTCCGGAGGATCTTAGCAAGTGCTGCTTCTCTCTCTTCTACGGTTTCAGCGCAGATCATCTCACGGAATGCATCGATTCTGTTGCCTTCGAAGAACATATGCTCTGTACGGCAAAGACCAATACCTTCTGCGCCAAGCTCACGAGCTTTTTTAGCGTCTGCCGGAGTATCAGCGTTTGTACGAACTTTCATGGTTCTGTATTTATCTGCCCAGCCCAT
>ENA-OQIG01001021-OQIG01001021.1-human-gut-metagenome-genome-assembly--contig:-NODE-1021-length-13606-cov-4.217227_pt1 | contig 13606 bp, 22 predicted proteins | sample MGYA00242576_ERZ504741 | MGnify/ENA primary metagenome ERZ504741 (study PRJEB26092, sample SAMD00036436) | human gut metagenome | host: Homo sapiens | study: EMG produced TPA metagenomics assembly of... | reverse complement strand
CAACAATCTGCTTACCCTCAAAAGGTCTAACCATCTTTTCCATCATGAGAGAAAGCCCTAAATCATTTTCGATAAAATCAATAATTAAGTTAATACGGTTGCCTTTAAAAGACTTGGCTAAAATGCTTTGTATCGCAGCTCCATCTATGACAAGACTTATTGAAAAGCTAGTTCACAAAGATTTAGTGAAAGTAGTTTATAAAGGACATACCAAACGTGTTTACATTACTGATAAAGGAAGAGAAATTATCCCCATCATCGGTGAAGTCTTTCATAAAACCCCTCTAGATTTCATGAAATTGTCTCAACCTTGCGATTTTAACAATCTGATTGACCAAATTAATCATCTGACAAATCAACTAAAATAAAAGAGCTTAGGCTCTTTTTCTTATGCCTGAAAACTGGCTAAAACTAGCTGAAAATGTTATGATAAAAAGAAAACTAGGAGGCTAGCATGAGTACAGAAGCTATTAAAAAACAAGTTCTCGATGCCTTTGACCATCGAGTTGCCGTCCGTGTCTACAATGACCAAGAGATTTCACGTGAAGATATGGAGTTCATCCTTGACACAGCTTGGTTAAGCCCTTCTTCGATTGGTTTGGAAGCTTGGCGTTTTGTTGTCCTTGATCGTAAGCAAATTGCAAAACTTCGTGATGACTTAAAAACTGTTGCTTGGGGAGCACAGTCTCAACTTGATACAGCCAGTCATTTTGTTTTGTTACTTGCAGAAAAAAATGCACGCTATGATTCTGACTCTGTCAAAGATAGCCTCGTTCGACGTGGTCTCGGTGAGGGTGACGCTCTCAATAGTCGCCTAGCCACTTACGAGTCTTTCCAAAAAAATGATATGTCACTTGCTGACAATCCACGCGCCCTCTTTGATTGGACCGCTAAGCAAACCTACATCGCTCTTGGAAATATGATGACATCAGCCAGCATGATTGGTATTGATTCTTGCCCAATTGAAGGATTTAATTATGACAAAGTCAATGCTATTCTTGCCAAAGCAGGCATTATTAACTCTGATAAAGAAGGCATTGCAAGCATGGTGTCATTTGGTTATCGACTATGCGATCCAAAACACCCTCGCTCACGTAAACCTCGTGAAAAAGTCATTACATGGTTCGAATAAATAGATAAAGCTTGAACTTTCGTTCAAGCTTTATCTATTTACATTAATGCCATTTTTACTGCGCTGAGTAATCCGCTAGTTGTCCCTGGAAAAGCAAAAATCATCTAACTAAGATCATTTGCTGTAACTTTTTGATTGATCATCAATGTCAAAAGATTAATCATTTCACCAGCTTCATTACCTAAAAGACTAGCGCCGACCAATTCTTTATTCTGATTAACAATCAGTGTCACGTGCGCTTCATCTTCTAATTTTGTCTGAAATTTCAATTGTTGTCCAAATGGAATCTCAACAATACGGTAAGCATCGTTCTCACGACCCTCAACAACACTCACCCCAACTTGTGCAATACGTGGGAAAGTATAAACAAGATTTGGAATAGCTGGATACTGAATTGCTTCTTGATTTACTCCAAGAATGTAAGCTGCAATATAATCTGATTCAAAACTTGCTGTCGACGTTAAACATGGAATGTTTTATCAATGACATCCCCACTGGCAAAAATATTTGGCACAGAAGTTTGCAGATATTCATTAACAACGATTCCTGAACGATTGTAGGCAATGCCAAGTTCATCAGGACCAAGATTTTCAACATTTGGAATACGTCCTGTTACATCAAGAACATAGTCAGTCTCTAATTCCAAGCCTTGCGCCGTTGTGACACGTAAACCAGCGGTAGTTTCTTCAACTGCTTGAACTGCTTGTTTGAAATGGAAGTAAACACCCTCTGCTGTCATTTTAGCAACCACACTATCAATATAATTTTCTTGATAAGCTACTAAAGCTCTATCAGCATATTCAATGATATGGACCTCTGAGCCAAGCTTAGCAGACATGGTTGCAAATTCCATAGAAATGATTCCTGCACCGATAAAGGTGATGTGTTTTGGCATCTTATCCAAATCAAGGAAATCACAACTATCATGCAAGAATTCTTGCCCTTTAATTTGAAGACGTGCTGGACGTTGACCCGTTCCAAGAACGATGTAGTCTGCACTGATTCTATCATCATCCACACTAACTGTATGAGCGTCAACTAATTTTCCGTAGCCTTTTAGCAAATCAATCTGCATTTGCGCAAACATACCTTCCATGAGAGAAGCGTAAGTTGGAATTTCAGATTTTTTATAAGCATAAGCTCTTGCCAGTTAACCTTAGTATTACCAGTAATGCCTGCTTTATCATAACGTGAAAGACTATCAATAAACTCAAATGGACTGTCTAATAAAAATTTGGCACTACAGCCATAATTGGTACAAGTACCAGCCGTAATATCTTTTTCAACAATGGCCACTTTTTTCCGACCTGAGACAATATCACTGCCGCATGCCAATTAGCATGTCCTGAGCCAATAAAAACCACATCGTAATCGTAAGTCATTTCCTTCTCCTTAAAGCTGTTGTGTTAACCAGTTTTGATAACCAATAGCATCAATCAAATTCAACTGTTGCTGTGTCCACTGCAAATCATCATCTTCATCTTTGTAGTAGGCTTTTAGCAAATCATAAGTCACCAAATCATTAGATGCAGCACCAACCAATGGTAATAATTCTTCCAGTCCTTCTTTTGAAACTTCCAAATCATGTCTTAGCCACTATAAAGGACTAGCTGGCATTTCAAAGCTTACTTGATTTTGGTAACAGATTTTACCACCCAAATCTAAAATGCGATTAAAGAGTTTTTGTGAAAAGTCATACTCCTCTGAAGCGTAGCTTTTGTATTTATCACCAAGTTTTGAAAATCCTTGTGCCTCAAAATTCAAAGCCACAAGATCATGAATATTTGCTTGATTTAAAATTTTGTTTCCAATTTTTTGTAATAGTTCGATTGTATTTTCCATAATTTCGACCTCTTTTTTATAATTAGTCGCACACGATTGGCTATAGTTTACTACTCCTTTTTCAAGTTGTTAACTTTTACATTTATTTTTTTCTATGTTCTGATAAGAGCAAGTAAACACAAAGAAAGGGACGTTATGCCAGAACAACATCCTGCTTTAACTAATCAACTATGTTTTGCGATTTATAATGCTAATAGAGTTTTCAACCAATTTTATAAACAAAAACTAGCTAAATTTGATTTAACTATACACAATATATTGTTCTCTTAGCACTTTGGAAAACTGACAATCTTGCTTTGCGTGAATTAGGAAAACAATTAGACCTTGCTAGCAATACATTGACACCGCTTCTCAAGCTTTTAGAAGACAAAGGTTATCTAACACGTATTCGCCCTGAAGAAGACCAACGTCAGCTAATTATCGCCCTTACAGAAGCTGGTAAAGCCCTTCAAGCTGATATTGAACAGCAATTGCACACCTACGTTGGAGAATTTTCACCTGCTTTGCAAGGAAAAATCAAAGAAATGATAGCTGACAATCACATTTTGATTGAGGAATTGAAAAAATGTTTTAAAAAGAGTTTGGATTTATCCAAACTCTTTTTGTTTTATTATCTTGCATTGAAATTTTTCATTTGGCGTTTAATGTCGCGGTCTTGCTCGCGGCGTTTGATGGTTTCACGTTTGTCGTAATCATGTTTCCCTTTAGCCACACCAAGTAAGACCTTAGCAAAGCCATTTTTCAAATAAACTTTAAGAGGAATAAGGGTCATCCCTGTTCCTTTTAAGTCATTTGACAATTTTTCAATTTCACGTTTTTTAAGCAATAATTTACGTGTACGCTCAGGCTCTTGGTTCCAGATATTTCCTTGTTCAAAAGGAGAAATGTGAACATTAATCAACCAAGCTTCGCCATTTTTAATTTGAGCGTAACCGTCTTTTAGCTGAATACGTGCGGCACGAACACTCTTAATTTCAGTTCCTGTCAAGACGATTCCAGCTTCAATGGTATCAACTATATTATAGTCATGACGTGCCTTTTTATTTTGGGCAACGACATTTCCTTCACCTTTTGGCATATTAAGCTACCTCTCTTGTGTCAATTTTTGGGTTAGCAATGAGGCTTGTCACCTTTTATTTTTTAGCTTTACGAGTTTTTTTCTTAGCTACTTCTTTGTAGAAAGGTTTCTTGCCTGTTTTTTTAGAAGATGATTTTGAAGATTTATGATTGCGTTGTTTATTTGATTTGTGGTCTTTTTTATGGTCTTTGTGATTGTCAGATTTTGGACGACGTTTGTCTTTTCCAGAACGGTCTTGACGTGATTTCTTCACTTTTTCAATCACATCATAATCGCTTGGAATGTACTCAAAGTCAATATCACCAGTTTCTTTGTCGGCACGTGTTAATTTAATCTTGATTTGTTGACCAACGCGGAAGACTTTACCTGATTTTTCACCTTGAAGGGTCAAAGTACGTTCGTTGTAATTATAGAATTCTGGTAAGGTTGTGATGTGAACAAGACCTTCAATGGTATTTGGCAATTCGATAAACATACCAAATTTCACGACACTAGCCACCACACCGTCAAATTCTTGACCAACGTATTCTTCCATGTATTCAGCTTTTTTCATCGCTTCAACCACACGTTCGGCATCAATAGCACGACGTTCGAGAGTTGAAGATGATGTTGCCAATTCTGGAATCACATTTCTGAAGTGTTCAATCTTCTCATCTGTCACTTGTGTGTATTCACGAATCATACGGTGAACAAGAAGGTCAGGATAACGACGAATTGGGCTTGTAAAGTGTGTGTAGTACTCAGCAGCCAAACCATAGTGTCCATGATTGTGTTCAGAATAGCGTGCTTGTTGCATTGAACGAAGAAGCATCATATTCAAAACTTCAGCACCTGGTTTTCCTTCAACTTTTGCCATGAAATCTTGAAGAGCTTGCTGGCTAATTTTATTAGCTGTCCCGTGAATTTGCACGCCAAAAACGCTTGCATAATCAAGGAATTTTTGTAATTTTTCAGCTTTAGGATCTTCGTGGATACGGTAGATAAATGGCAATTTGCGTTTTGCAAAGTGTTCTGCCACTGTTTCGTTAGCTGCCAACATGAAGGATTCAATCATGCGCTCTGCAATACCACGCTCACGAATCACGATGTCAACTGGCATTCCTTTGTCATTGACGATGATTTTAGCTTCGCTAGTATCAAAATTAAGTGCCCCACGACGCACGCGCATCTTCTCTAAGATATTATGAAGAGCAGCCATGTGGTGAATTGACTCAACGATTGGTTGGTATTTTTCAATCAACTCTTCATCGCCAGCAATGATATCATTAACATCGCTGTAAGTCATACGGAAAGTTGTTTTAATAACTGATTGACAGATTTGGTGATTCACCACGTGACCATTACGATCAATTTCCATCAAACATGATTGTGTCAAACGATCCACATTTGGATTTAATGAACAGATACCGTTTGATAAGCGTTCCGGCAACATTGGCACCACACGGTCAGTCACATACACAGATGTTCCACGAGCTACCGCTTCACGGTTAAGGGCAGAACCTTCTGTAACATAATAAGACACGTCAGCGATGTGAACACCTAACTCAAAGTTACCGTTATCTAAAAGTTTGATATGAACCGCATCATCCAAGTCTTTGGCATCAGCGCCGTCAATGGTAAAGGTGATTTCATTACGTAAATCCACGCGACCAATCAAATCTTTTTCAGACAGCACATCTGGAACAGCATTAGCTTCAGCCATAACGTCTTCTGGAAATTCTGATTTGATGTCCATTGATTCAAGGACTTCAAGAACATCAATTCCAACATCCCCTTGGTGACCAACGATATCACGAACATGACCGACAAAGTAATCGTGACCACGCGTTGGGTATTTATCGATATCAACCTTGATGATTTCAGTTCCGTCTAAAACAACAGGTTCTTTTTTGATGTAGATTTCTTGTTGGATTTTTTGATTTTTAGACTTGATGTAACCAGCATATTTTGGTTTTTCATCGTCTAGGATAAATTTCCCAACGACAGTTTTTAGACTACGTTCGACGATTCCGACAATACGGACTTCAGCCGCTGTATCTTTAAGACGGTTAGCAGGTTTCTTAATCACAGCTTCAACCGTATCACCATCTACAGCATGACCAACGTCATTACGCCCAACAAACATGTCATCTTCATCCTCATCAACAGACAAGAAACCAAAACCAGCTTTGTTAGCACGAAAGACACCAGTGACCGTAATTTCTTTTTTTTTCTCTACTTTTTTACGAAGGGCAAGGCTACCGCTATCATCAAAGCGGAGTTCACCCTGACTTTCTAACTGTGAAATTTCTTTAACAAGCAATGGAAATTTTTCAGCACCAGTCATATCCAAACCAGCCGCTAAATCGTTAATATTAACTTTTCCGTGCTCTTTTAAATAAGCAATAATATTTTCATTCATAATTGTGATTATAAGCAAGACCGATTAGCAAAAAAGTCCTGCTATCTTCTATCCTCTCGTTTTCTAGCTTGATGGAAGTTGTGAAAAGTCACTGAATTTCAAATTCCAATCCGCTACTGGACAGACTCCTCACTACTTACTTAATAATAAAAAATGAGCTGAATGACCAGCTCATGAATTTTCGTACAAAATTCAAGATGCGCAGCCAACGTAAGCTAAGATGCAGCTTTTTCGTCAGTTGCTATCTATTTACTTGATAAGATTGCTAACGCTAAAGCAATTGCTAGCCAAAAGAAAACTAGAACTGCTGTAAAACGTTGCATAAACGCTTCGAAGCCACGCGCTTTAGTACGTTCAAATAAAGCTTCTGAACCGCTGTTATCAAATACGTTGCTACTTGGATTTTTCTGTGGTTGCATAAAAATAGCAATCACGATAATAACAGATAATACCAGTAAAGCTGTCAGTAGTACATTGTACATATGTTTCACTAAGAACGCGTCAGAAGCTTAACTCAGGGAAAAAATCCACTACTTTTTTGCTTCTGGGTTCTATTTCCTTTCCTACACTATGGTCTTAATTATTCTATCATAAATATCCCTACGATTCAATATGTAGGGTTACTTTTCGCTCTTTGGGACAGTATTTTAGAACCTGAATTTTTTCGGGATGGGTTGCTTTATTTTTGCTTGTTAAATAATTTTTACTACCACAGCTACTGCATTTTAAATTAATCTTGACTCTCACGCGATTTCCTTAACTTTCAAATATTTTCTAAATTGATAAGGCTCCACACAAAGTTTACAAAGACAATCAAACTTGTTACATAAAAGACTGAACGGTATCCCATACCAGTCGCAATGGCAGAACCAACAAATGGTCCAACGACTTGTCCAATATTCATAAACATTTGGTTATAGCTGAAAATACGTGAAATTCCTTCTCTTGGCGTGATTTTAGTCAGTAGTGAGTTAACACTTGGCATCAGCGCACCTGTACCAAAACCGTACATGAAACGCACAATTCCGAGTTCAAGTGAATTTCTGGCAAGAGCACACAAGACGTACATACTAAAGCTATAAAATAGAGCTATCAAAAGTAGTCTATGATTACCTATTCTATCACCAATTTTACCAAGAGTCGAGCTCGATAACATACTTGAAAAACCGAGAGCAGACACAATCAGACCAGAGACAAACATTAGATTTTCAGTTTGTCCAAGATTACGAATATATAAGGTCAAAATTGGGGCAATAGATTGAGCTGAAATTTGGATAATCATACTTGTTACAAAAAGCCCGATTAGAATTTGCTTGTCTTTAATTGATAAAAAGAGTTCTCGAGTTGACATAGCATTAGCCTTAGCAACAGGTTTGAAATCTTCTTTAATCAAAAAGACTGTCAGAAAATTACAGATTAGCAAAATAAATCCGACCAACAAAAAGACTTGTCGAATACCTAACCATTCAGCCAACATTCCTCCAGTAAGGGACCAATTAGCTCCCGCCAATCATACCAGTTGCTAGCGTTCCAAGTGCATATCCTGAACGATTTTTAGGTGCTTGACTAGCAATCAAGGCTGTTGAATTAGGAATGTATCCTGAAAAAAGACCGTTTAATAGCCTCAGTGTTAATAACCAAAAGACATTAGGGACAAAGGCTAAACCACCCATTGTAAAGGTCATGACCAAGCTTGCCCTAACCATCATCGGTTTACGTCCATATTGGTCGGCTAGCCGCCCCCACACCGGAGCAATCAAAGCAGAGGCTAAAGCTGATAAAGATACCGCTAGACCAGCGTACCACTCAACTTTATTTTTGGGAGCGCCTAGTTCTTCTACATACAAAGCCATAAATGGCATAACAAGCGAAAAGCTTGCCCCAGTAAAAAAGTTACCAAGCCAAGCTACTCGTAAATTTTGTTTCCAATTAACTTCGTTACTTATGATTGTTCACCTTCTTTTCAAAAAAAGTCAATTGCTATTATAGCACATTCCAAAAGAATTACTAAAAACTTGCTACACAAAGCGTTTTCTTGAAAAATATGCAGAAAATCAGGCAATTTTCCAAGCATTCATCGCTTATAATTCCTGCAAAAGCTGATGGATTTGTGCTTTTAATTCCGTAAGGTCACCACTGTTATCTAGCAATTTGTCAGCATAAGGCTTTTTAGCTTCTGTCGACATTTGGCTAGCCATGCGTTTTTTAGCTTCTTCTTTTGAAAAATGATTACGCATCACCAAACGCTCTAATTGTGTTTTCTCATCAAGATGAACCAACCAAATATCATCAAACCACTCCATATAATCATGTTCAATCAAAAGCGGAATATCCATAAAAAGACATCTTGAGTCTTAGCTAGTTCATCTCTCTTCTAGCCAACTCTTCTCGAATGATACCATTTTGCAGATGTGATGACTTTTCAAGCATATCTTTACTCGAAAAAATCAACTGCCCCAATTTTTTGCGGTCGAGTTCACCATTTTCTTGAAGAATCTCACTGCCAAACCAGTTGCAAAGGCTTGATAAAGTTTTCCACCTTTAGCCTGAAGTTCGTGAACCACCCGATCAGCATCAATCACTTGATAGCCATATTTTTTAATTTCAGCAACAACGGTTGATTTTCCAGAAGCAATCCCGCCTGTGATTCCAATAATTTTTGTCATCGTTTTTGACAGGCAGGACAAAAATGTGTCCCGCGACCTCCTACTTTTATTTTTTCAATTGGTGTGGCACAACGTGGGCAAGGCTCGTCTGTTTTTCCGTAAACTTGCAAATACTCTTGCATTGTCCCATTTTCACCAAAGGCATTTTGGTAAGTTCGGATAGTTGTTCCACCTTTTTCAATGCCAAGTTGTAAGATACGGATAATCTCATCGTGAAGCAAATTGATTTCAGCTTTTTGAAGACTATTTGCTTGGCGTTCAGGATGAATTTTAGCTGCCCAAAGTACCTCATCCACATAAATATTTCCAAGACCAGCTACCAAAGTTTGCTCTAAAAGATATGGTTTAATGAGTTTTTTAGAGGCAGATAGTTTTCGAGTAAATTCTGCCACATCAAAATCTTCCTTAGTCGGTTCAGGACTAATTTTCTTTTTTGGAAATAAGCTGCAACTTGATTTTCGGCTACCAATTCCATGGTTCCAAATTTCCGAACATCCTTATAAACCAAAGTCGACCCATCATCTAAACCAAAAAAGATATGAAAATGTTTATCCTCAGGAACCTGGTGCTCAAACAGCAAATATTTTCCTTCCATTCTCAGATGAGAAATAATCACTTGCTCATCTAGGTTCAGCAGCAGGTACTTCCCACGTCTACCAATCGACTGAATGGTTTGACCAAGTAAATCAGACTCAAAAGCACCTAAATCCGTTTTAACCATTTTCGGCACACGAACATCAACCGATATAATTTTGCGCCCAACAATCAAACACTCAAGACCACGACGAACTGTCTCAACCTCAGGTAATTCCGGCATCTTTCTGATACAAAGGACGTAAAAGGCAAAGTAAAATTAGGAGGTCATCAGAAATCCTGATTTCTGAAATGACCTATCTATTTTACACAGCCTTTCGTCCGTGTTCAAAGCAACACGAACATGTCCTTCTCCTTTCTCAATAAGTTTTATAGAAATTTTGACGACAGTGATAAACACCTAGTCACCATTTATCTTTTTTCAAAGAGTCTTAGACATGGCCAATTCACCACCAATGACTTTTCCTTTTTATTATTTTTAAAAGAGGAGGTGTTAAGCCAAAAACACCTCCTAATTAAATGAACTATTAATACTCTTTCTCGTTGTAACCAAAGTCAGCGAGATCAAGTTTTTTATCACGCCAGTTTTTCTTAACTTTAACCCAAGTTTCAAGGTAAACCTTGTCACCAAGCATGATTTCAATATCACGGCGAGCCATTTTACCAATTTTCTTAAGCATAGCGCCTTTTTTACCGATGATAATACCTTTTTGACTGTCACGTTCAACCATGATTGTTGCACGAATGTGAACCTTGTCTGTCTCTGGATCACGTTTCATTGAATCAACAATAACTGCAACAGAGTGAGGTACTTCTTGTTCTGTCAACTTCAAGATTTTTTCACGAATCATTTCTGATACCAAAAAACGTTCTGGGTGGTCAGTGATTTGGTCTTCAGGAAAATATTGGAAACCTTCTTCCAAATTATCTTTTAAGATATTAAGAAGTGTTTCAACATTATTACCTTGAAGGGCTGAAATTGGCACAATTTCTTTGAAATCCATTTGACTACGGAAATCATCAATTTGTTCCAACAATTGGTCTGGGTGCACTTTATCGATTTTATTGATAACCAAAACAACTGGAATGTTAGCTGATTTCAAACGTTCGATAATCATGTCGTCACCTTTACCACGTTTTTCATCAGCAGGCACCATGAAAAGAACTGTCTCAACTTCACGAAGTGTGCTGTAAGCTGACTCAACCATGAAATCACCAAGTGCTGTTTTGGGTTTGTGAATTCCTGGTGTGTCAATAAAGACGATTTGTTCGGTATCTGTTGTATAGATCCCCATGATTTTGTTACGAGTTGTTTGAGCTTTGTCGCTCATGATAGCAATTTTTTGCCCCATAACGTGGTTCAAGAATGTCGATTTCCCAACATTTGGGCGACCTAAAATCGCTACAAAACCTGATTTAAACATAAGATATAAAGGACGTTAAACGTCCCTACTCCTTTCATTATTTGCAAAATATTTTTATCGGTTGCCAAAAATCAAGGCAATAATTTTCGGTACAAAAATAATCAATCCTGTAATCACGGTATAAGTTGATACCACCAATACCGCTCCTGCTGCCATATCCTTAGCATTTTTTGCTAGCATTGAAAAATGATAATCACTAGCCAAGTCAACCACATTTTCAAGCGCAGAATTAACCATTTCTAAAGTGATGACTAAAAAGATGGCTAAAAATAAGAATAACCATTCAATCGCAGATATACGAAAAACAGCTCCTGCTGCAGTTGCTAAAATAGCTGACACCATGTGTTTACGCATATTTCTTTCTTCCTTGAAGGCTGTAACTATTCCAGTAATGGCAAATTCCATACTAGATACCAAGGTGCGATTTTTCCACTTTTTAGGGGAATTATTGTCTCTTAAGTCCATAGGCAGTTAAAATTTCTTCCTGTAAAGTAAACATTTCTTTTTCTTCTTCAGGGGTATAATGGTCGTAGCCGTTGATGTGTAGGAAACCATGCACCGCTAAGAATCCCATTTCACGTTCAAAAGAATGACCGTACTTTTCTGCTTGTTCACGCGCTTTATCAACAGAGATAAAGAGCTCACCGATATAAGCATCGAATTCGTCTAGCATTTCTGCAAGCTCAGAATTTTCAGCCAAATCTTCTTCTGAGAAAGTTAAATCTGATTCTGGTTTGTACTCTAAGCTGATAACATCCGTTGGACGGTCTGTGTCACGGTATTCTAAGTTCAATTCATGGCTGCGCTCATTAGTCACGAAAGTCACTGCCATTTCTTTATTTTCTTTACCAGTCTTTTCAGCAGCAAATTGTAATAAGTCCAAAGTTTGGTTTTTAATTTCTTCTGAAACTTGACCAGTTTCATCTATCATTTCAACGTACATATCTATCTTCTTTCAAAACTAATTATATCAAGATATTATACCATATTAAGGATAACAGCGCCATTTTAGGCACTAAGAAACTTTTTAGGCATGCCATTTAATCATAAAAAAAGAAGTAGCCTGAGGAGAGCTACTTCTTTCTGGAAAAGGAGTTAGAATTGTGTTAAAAAGTTAGTTAATGACCGACTATTTTAGACCATCTTTATTGTAGTTACCAGATTTCACGAGGTCGAATCCGACGCTGCAAGGAAATTGGGTGCTAGTCCCTAGTTGGTTGAAGATGATTTTGGCGTTTACATTAGCGTATTCTTCTGGGAGATTAAGGTAGAAGTTACCAGCATCACCGATTTGTGATTGACCTGGGAAGCGAGTACCATTACCACCACCTACTGGACGAGAGAAGAACAAAAGTGTACCTTTAGCACGCGCTGTAATCATTGACCAACCAAGACGAATATCATCATTGGCATAAGTATCGTGAGATTCAACCCAAGTAACAAGATTTGCTGGGTCAAATAATTCATTAAATTACCTGCAGCAGCACAACGATCTTTCAAGTCATTACGAATTTGATTACCATAATTTGATGCACTAACGCTCATCAACTTAGAATAATCAGCTTCATGTGAGATGCTATCTTGAAGAACTTCACCATATTGGAATTCAGATCCATTATTCAAAATAACATTCCAGAAATTACTTCCATATTCACCAGGCAATTCAATGTGTTTAGCAGTATCATAACGGAAACCATCAGCTCCATCAGCAACTGCTATTTTCAAGAATTTCAAAAGGTATTGTTGAATTTGTGGATTTTGAGTATTCAAATCATACAAACCTAGAAGAGCATTTTGTGTCACATCATAACGATCATTCCAGTTTTTAATCTCTTTGTTACCATGTGTCCAATTTGGAATACTTTTAATTTCTTGAATGATTTGGTTGTAGTCAGATGTTGTGTGGTTAAGGACAGCATCAACAATGATTTTAATACTATATTGATCAGCCACGCGGTTCATTTCTTTAAATTCTTCTGTACCTAATTGGTAGTGACCAATCGTATGTAAAATTGGTTGATATTGATAGTACCAATTTTTCAAGCTCTTATTACCACCGTCATCAACAATAACTTGGTTAATTGGTGATGTTTGAACACTCGTATAACCAGCGTCCTTAATCGCTTGCATATTATCTTTAATAGTATCGAAAGACTAGCACCATGCGTAAAGCACTGTTCCTTCTTTCATTGAGACTTGCTCATCAGCCTTAACAGCATTAGCTTGCACGAAAATACCAGTACTGACCTCTGTCAAAACTAAAAGAGAGCCTAAACCTTTTTTCATTAATCTTGTTGCAATCAGTTGTATATTTGTCTATATTATATCATATTTTTGGAAGCGCAAATCAAAAAAACTGACAAATCTCTTGATTGAAATCCATTTTATTTTGTAATAATTTAACCTTCGTTACACAAAAATGCTGACTAGTGACCCATGTCCATCCAGGATATTTTTAATTATTTGGAG
>ENA-OQIG01001018-OQIG01001018.1-human-gut-metagenome-genome-assembly--contig:-NODE-1018-length-13639-cov-2.126406_pt1 | contig 13639 bp, 12 predicted proteins | sample MGYA00242576_ERZ504741 | MGnify/ENA primary metagenome ERZ504741 (study PRJEB26092, sample SAMD00036436) | human gut metagenome | host: Homo sapiens | study: EMG produced TPA metagenomics assembly of... | reverse complement strand
ACTACTACCTAACTTATATCCTTTAACCTAATGCCTGTTATGACTGCGGAGAAGCATAAAATTTTTATATAATTCATACGTTTCATAGTTTACATTAATTTTTAAGTAATGAATGTGATGACGGGGTCATAATTTGAATAGCACGGCGTATATTTTTATATTCTGGTGAAGTTCCATACTCTGCTTCCATATGATAGGTTCCTGCACCACCTTTACGGAATCCGTTACTTGGTTGCCAGCGTGCCATTCCTTCAAGAGATTTCATTTTGTTACCATAACGATCAGTGTAATCATATCCACCGTCCATAGCAGCATCGGTAGCCTCGAAATTCTCGGTCATGATGGTCATCTTCGTGATTTGTTCTTCAGACATGACACTGCTATACGTCTGAACAAGTCCTGCACCTGCTACGCCGCCTGTGATAAGACGTTTATCGAGTTTAGAATCACTGCCAGGACTACTATTATTGTAAGCCTGAATGATAAAATAGTCAAAATATAACCCGACTTCAGGTCTACCTGTTATGCTCTGTGGTTCGCCATCGATAACTAATAATTTGCCAGTTCCTGATTTCGGACCGAAATATTTGCCTAGTTCATCAACAAATGCAAACATTCTATCGTCTTCGTCTACGATATTACCGGGGTTGCCAAAATTAGGTTCATAATCGATATCAAAGCCGTCGTAACCATATTTGTTTACTGTATCGGCAATGGCGCTTGCATATTTGCGAATGGATGCTTCTATTGCTTCCTTATTTGATTCATCGGAAGGCCATCCCCAAAAATCATTCACAGCTTCTTTTTCGGATGAAAATCCCATATTTTCCCAATTTTCACGAATATTCTGCGGAGTAATTTGATCGCCTACACTTCTGATAATAAAACACATGGTAAAACGAGTACCTTTAACTTGTTGGCAAAATTCCAGATCTTTTTTTTGAGCTTCTGTAATGTTCGACCAATTTCCCCAAATAGAAACAATATCTACACTATCAGGAATACCGGCTAAAGAACTTTTCATATAGGCACCTTCACCACTCCAGCCACCAAACCAACCAAATGCAACTTGGTGATCTGTCTGTTTATAGGCACGCAAGGCCGCATAATATTCATCGATACGATCGATTCGGGAAAAGTTTTTGCTTCTGACTCCGTCCAGTCACTGCAACCGATCAATGAGTCGTTGCCAGTGATATGAGTACAATGTATAATAAATAAATTTTCTTCATAAAAGTCCTTTTTATGCATTATATAAATTAGTTCTTTTTAGCCCACTTTAAGTCAGTAGCTTCGTTATCAGCACCGCCTAGTTCTGCTACTCCCAGATCATAATTGGCTTTATTGTTTTGTGCCTCTGTATAAGGGAAACTTAGACGACGCATACCGCGTTGGCTGCTCACACCACAATCTGATAGATTGTCGATACAAGGATAAAGTTCCGGATAACCTGTACGGCGATATTCAGCCCATGCTTCCAATCCTAATGGATAATTGGCGATCCATTTTTGAGTAATGACACGTTGGAAATTCTTTCCATTTACGTTGTCAGCCTCGCTGTCATCCCACATTACACTCACAGTATTGGTAATTGTAGCAGTAGCATTTTGCACAACATCACTTTCATGTGATACGACAGGAGCCTCGTCAATCTTCATGTATTCAGTGGCTGAAACCTGATATTGTTCCATTGATAAATTAATACCATCTTCGTAATAGGCTTTTGCTGTTTTAGAACCGACATTCCAACCACGCAATTTTCCTTCTGCACGTAAAAACGCTGTCTCTGCAGCACAGAAAACCATTAATTTAGAAGTTGCCGTATATGCAGGAATAGAGAATCCTGCTGCATCTGCCTTTTTAAAATCAGCATCTCCAGTACGCATACCTACATATTTATCTGTTTTCCCGGCAAGGGTAGACTTATTAAAGAACTTCGGCATACGTGGATCGCCATATGCATTCATATAATCTACAATATTGCATTCACACGCAGATCACCCCAACTTACAGCTGCCAGTTGATAGGGATTACTCTGCGTGCCACAAGAAAGCATAGCATTATCCGAATTACTTTCAATCAATCCTGCTTTATGTGTTACTGCTGCTTCAGCTGCCTCTTGAGCAATGCCAGGCCATGTTCCGCTGATTCGCATTGCAACACGTAAACGCATTGAATTGGCTAGCTTAGCCCAACCTGAATAATTTCCATCAAAAACCGGATCATTGGCTCCCAATGGGGCATTACCATTTGTTTCTACATAATAGTTGTACAAAACATCGGCTGCATTGGCTAAATCACTTAATATACTGGTATAGACCTGTTCCTGGGTATCATAAGATACATAGAAATTACCCTTCTTTACTTGGCTGTAAGGCATCGGTCCATAACAATCCGCAACGCGAAGCATTGTTATTGCACGTATCATACACGCAAAAGCATAATAATGTCCCGTAGAATTTGTCGCTTCTTGTATTTGGAAAAAGTTTCCATATATTTTTTCAAACGGAGTGTTCCAGGGGGTAGCATTCCAGGCATCACTCTGATTGAATGTGCTGAAGTTTGTACCACTCCATGTGTTAGAACAGCATAGATAGCCACCTAACTGTCCCACCATCTGATCTTGCATTTGAGAGTCATTCTGCTGAATATTCACAATTGTTTCAATCATAGACTTCATCAAAGTCGCAGGGTCTGCATCATGAATTTGATATTGATTCGTATTATACTCCTCAAATTTATCGGTACAACTTCCTGCCAGTAACAACAGAGCGGCACCGACTGTGATATTTCTTAAATATTTTCTCATAACATTAGCTTTTTCTTTTAAAATTGAACTTCACATTAAAACCGAAGTTACGCAAGCTGGGTTGCATAAAGTAGTCTACATTCATATAATAGTTACTGGAGGTAGAGGCAGACAATTCCGGGTCAAATGGGGCTTTACAATAAATCATCCATAAATTACGTCCTACAATACCCAAAGTAACATTCGCCACATTTTTAAACCATCTTTTAGGAAGTGTATAGTTTAGACTCAATTCCTGCAAACGTACATTGGTTGCACTATATAGATAATAACGACCATAGCCACCTTCACCCGTACCAATAGTCTGGTAATACTTTTGGGCGTTAACTTTGCCGTTATTAATAGGTATACCACCATTATCACGAGCTGTTGCAGATGTTTCGGATACTCCATAATAATCTAAAATACCTTGAGTAGCCGAATAAGCTAATCCGCCTACACGGCTGATAATACAACTCCTAAATCAATTCCTTTATAAGTGAAATGATTGGTCCATCCGAGGTTGAAATCAGCATCCAGATTACCTACTTTTACCGGAGTGTTTGATGAAGTGATACCCAGATTACCATTCTGATCGACTTTTATATTACCGTTATTGTCTTTTGTCAGCTGGTTGTATACATAGATATCAGTCATGGAGCCTCCTTCTGTCAGGATGACGCGAGGAGCTACATTCTCTTTACCTAACCAACCCACATTCATTTCATCCATTTGGATAGCTTCTCCTGTCACAGGATTCACGCTACCGCTTGCCAGTCGTTTCACCTTGTTACGGTTTAGAGTGAAGGTTGCATTAGAAGACCATCCGAATCCTGCCCATTTATCACTGAATCCTAAAGCTAATTCAATACCCTGATTTTGCACGTTACCAGCTTGTACAATCGCTTGTTTATATCCGGAAGAAGAGGGGATATCTACCTTAAATGTTTGGTTCAGTGTATTAGAACGATAGTAAGTAGCGTCTAAATTAAAACGATTTCCCCAGAATTTCAAGTTCAAACCGATTTCCCAGGATTTAGTCTTTTCAGGTTTCATATTGTCCATCGGATATACGGTCGGATTTGCCCAGTTATGTGTCTGGCTGTTGTATTCGTACCCCGGATTAGTAAGGAAACGATCGAAAGAAGAGGCTACCACTGTATACGAACCGCGTATTTTAGCATAAGAAATCACCTCTGGTAGTTTAACCATTTCTGATAATAAAGCCGATAAACCGACTGACGGATAAAAGAACGATTTTTGTTTGGAGAATGCGAGTTTTGAATCCCAGTCATTACGTCCGGTTACAGTTAGATACAGTTGATTTTTCCAACTTAATTCAGCACTGGCAAAAATACTTTGAATTTCATCTTCATATCCGGTAGGATCCGGTTTATAGTTGGCAGAGAAATTAATATTGTTGATCTGGAAGAAGTTGGGGATAACCAGGTCACCTGCAATATATAACTGATCCATTGAAGTATGATATATGGAAGCACCAACATTGGCTGTTAAATGAAAATCACCAAATGTTTTATCTATATTAGCCAGGAAATCGGCATATAAAGAACGTTCCTGACGCATGGCATCTTCAAAACCACCACTTACACCACAGAATGTTGTTAATGTAGAAGCTGATTTTTCGTTTTTATTCCGGTAGTCGGAATTGTCCAGATTGACGCGACCGACAACATTGAGCCAATCTGTAGCCTGCCATTTCAAAGAAGCGTTCATCATATAACGTTTCTTGTTGGAAGTACGGTTGATGCGATTTTGTATCCAATATGGATTTTGTAATGACAAACTTGCATCACCATAAGGCCAATATTGTTCCATATAGCCGTAGTTAGTATTATAACGTTCATACAAACGAATTTCGTCAAAGTTGTCTCCACGAGGGAATAGATACAGTGATGGGAGAGGGTTATAATACTGTCCTTGAGAAACCATGTTTTTGTTGTTCTGAACGATATATTGTGCACCGATATCCAGAGTAAGTTTATCATTCAGGAAATGGGTGGTATTACGTGCCGTAAAATTATAACGGTTATAGGAGTTATTCGGAAGAATTCCACCGGAGTTAGTTGTAGAAGCAGAAAGATAGGTCTGGTTTTTGGTATTTCCTGTAGATAATGCTACCGAATTGATAACATTGGATCCTGTTTCAAAGAAGTCAGATGGGTTATATCGACGGTTTGTCAATTCTCCCCAGCTGAATAATCCAGAACTTGTACCATAACGGTTCTGCATATCCGGCATAATATATGCTTTAGAGAAAGTAGTACTGTTGGATACTGTTATGGTAGTTTTCTCTTGTTTTGGCCTTTTTTAGTTAAGTAATTAAAACAACACCGTTTGCCGCAGCAGAACCATATAATGCTGCCGCAGAAGGACCGGTCATCATACTAATACTAGCAATATCGTCCGGATTTAAGTCAGCAACAGCATCTGATCCTCCCATCTCTCCAAATAATCCTTCGCCACCGCTTTTCCTGTATTAAAAATAGGTACACCGTCAATTACATACAATGCATTGTTATCTTTAGTCAGAGATTTCATACCACGCATAACAACACGTGTGGCACCACCAGCACCGGTTGCACCACTATTAATCTGAACACCGGCAACCTTTCCTGATAGTGAATTCATAAAATTGGCATCTTTTACAGCTGTCAATTCGTCACCTTTTACCTCTTGTACATTATAACTTAACGCCTTAGTTGCACGCTTGATACCCAATGCAGTAACAACTACTTCGTCCAATACTTGCGTATCTTCTCCTAAGGTTACTTTTATAGGTTGTGCGTTGGCAAGCGTGATTGTTTGGGAGGCATAACCGATATAGGATACTTCAAGTACATCACCTTTAGCTGCTTGTATTTTGAAATTTCCATCCATATCAGTGATAGTACCATTTGAAGTTCCTTTTACCAAAATACTAACTCCAATCAATGGTTCTCCTTTTGAATCAGTAACAGTACCACTTGCAGTAATTGGTGTTTTTTTCTGCTGCTCTTCTTTATTACTCTTCGCAGAAAGTACAATATGATTATCTACTATTGAAAAACTGACATTTACTCCTCTGAATAACTGATTCATTACATTATTCAAAGATTCTTTTGTTACCTTGATAGATATGACACGATTTATATCGACATCATTTGTGTTATAGACTACTGACATTGAAGTTTGTTTCTCAATTTCTTTCAAAGCAGTGTTCAAGGGTACTTTCGATAGATTAAGAGTGATCGTTCGTTCTTGCCCATAAGCTGAAGCAAAACACGAAACCAACAAAAGGAAGAATAACAAGTATGAAAACTTGTGTTTTATAATTTCTTTCATCTTATTCTTTTTAATTAGAAATAGTTTTTAGAGAATTTGTAATTAGAGGCGGTAAATGAGATTACCGTTTTCACACAAAGGTTTCATGTATCTCTGTTTCTCATAATTAATAAATTTAAAGGTTATACTTAAAATAAATTCCATAAGCGCTTATTCAATAGTAATACATTTTATGTTGTAACCTTACTAAACGAAGATAAGATTCGAAAAAAATAAGAATAGAAAGATTCCTAATTGAAAAATAAATACTCAAATATTTGATAAATAGAATCTTATGTACTTATTAAAATCAGGCTGATTTATTACATTTGCATACATTTTGCATACAATATATGTATGCTTTACCTATTGTATAGATATAAATATTCATTTTATGTTCAAATATTCAAAAGATGGAATTTCGGTTTTAACCATATTAGATAACCAGAAGAGCAAAAAGAGTGGAACAGTTTCCTGTTAAAGTTCAAGTGGTATATAGAAGAAAGCAAAAATATTACTCAACTGGGAAGGAAGTGTCAAAAGAAGATTGGGCAAGGTTATTAAAGGTAAAAAGCCGGTTATTGGCAGAAATTCGATCAGATATAGAGAGTAGTTTTTCAACTATTAAGCAACAAGTTAATGAACTGATAACAAAAGGAGAATTTAGTATTGAAACATTAAGCGTCAGGTTAGGAAGGCAGATGAATGATATGACTTTGCGCAGTGCTTTTCGCTTAAAAATGAAAGAACTGGAAGCCTATGAACAAGCAAACACTTACCTAAATTATCAAAGTGCTTTAAAAAGTTTAGAAGATTTCGGAGGTTCCACTATACCTTTGGAAAACATTACAATTGATTGGCTTAAACGTTGTGAAAAATTTTGGATATCAGAAGGTAAAAGCTATTCAAGCATAAGTATTTATTTCCGAGCTTTAAAGTGTGTCTTAAATCGTGCTGTACATGATGGTATTATAAAAGAATCATCTTTTCCTTTTGGAAAGAATAAATATGAAATTCCTGAAGGGTGTGGACGTAAATTAGCACTTACTCTTTCTGAAATAAAAAAAGTAATGTCCTATCAATGTGAAACAAAAGATATAGAAGAATTTAGAGATCTCTGGGTGTTTTCTTATTTATGTAATGGCATTAATTTTATGGATTTATTATTTCTTCAGTATTCAAATATTATGGATGGAGAAATATGCTTTGTACGCTCTAAGACATCTCGAACTACCAAACATAACAAAGAGATACATGCAATCATTACTCCTGAAATGTGGAATATTATTCAAAAATGGGGTAATCCAAGATTAAGCCCGCAAACGTATATTTTTAAATATGCTAGAGGAACTGAAGATGCCTTTGAAAAGATTAGATTGGTACGGCGTATTATAACCAAATGTAACAGAAGACTTAAAAAAATAGCCCAAGACATTGGAATTTTTCAGTTGACGACTTACACGGCAAGGCATTCTTTTGCTACAGTATTAAAACGTGGAGGTGCGAAAACCTCATATATTTCTGAAAGCTTGGGACACTCTAACTTATCTGTAACCGAGCACTATTTAGCATACTTTGAAAAAGAGGAAAGAATAAGGAATGCTCAATTATTGACTAACTTTAATCTCTAGATTAATACATTTGCATGCAATTGTATGTACAATGAAAAATGGACCAATAATTGATATAGGATAAAAGTGAGTATAATATTAAAAACGACATATTCAGATTATCTATAATTTAGAATATGCATCTTGTTATCAGGAGTGTTTCGAAAACCGCAGGGATTTCCACTTTAGCCAAACGTAATTCAAATAAAAAAAAGGATGATATTATTGCAATTTATTCTTTTTATCGCCCGCGTAGTGATAGAATAATATCTAATATTGATAATATTAATCAAATGAAAAGATTCCGTTCTTTGTATTATCGGCACTAACTAGAAGAAAACAACTACTATAAAGCAAGTTATTATTATTCTTTAAATGATTTGTTAGGTTCCATTTAAAGAATCAAAATGTTCCACACCGAGAATCACTTCGTTTCTCGGTGTGGAACATTCCTGAAAAAACGTCTTTTATCGAATATTCATACCGCATATATGAATAAAAACAAGTTGATTACTGCATATTCATGCGCAATCTTACTAACTTTTTCTCTCATTCATTGAATTTACTTAATTGTATTTAGTCTGACATCTTAAAAATAGAACATCTAATCTATTTATCAAACAAGAATAGAATTTAGGGAAAGTATATGAAACTGATTTTCTCCCAAGCAATCACGCTTACTAGTGCACAACCCTTGAAGGTTACTTTAGGAGAAGATACGCAGGTGTTGGACGAAGTAGTCGTTACTGCATTAGGTATCAAGCGCGCAACTAAAGCATTAAGCTATAATGTGCAAGAAGTAAAAGGTGATGAATTGACAACTGTAAAAAGTGCCAATTTTATGAACTCACTGGCTGGAAAGGTGGCTGGCGTTAATATCAATGCATCTTCATCCGGTGTTGGAGGGGCTACACGTGTAATTATGCGTGGTACCAAATCTATATCTTCAGACAATAATGCTTTATATGTAATTGATGGTGTTCCTATTTTTAATACAAATAAAGGTGACACTAACGGACAATATTCAGCCCAACCGAGAGGAGAGGCATATCTGATATCAATCCGGAAGATATTGAAAGCATGTCTGTATTAAGTGGACCTGCTGCTGCGGCCTTGTATGGCTCTAATGCAGCGTCTGGTGTAATTTTAATTACTACAAAGAAGGGAAAAGAAGGTAAGGCACGAATTATTATTTCTAATAATTCTACTTTTTCCAATCCTTTTATAATGCCTGAATTCCAAAATTCTTATATAAACCGCGCAGGTTCCTTTGCTTCATGGGGAGATAAAGCGTCTTCTTCTTTTCGGAACTTATGAGCCAAAAGATTTTTTCAATACTGGTACTAATATCCAGAATAACGTTTCTTTATCTGTTGGTAATGAAAGAATCAAACTTATCTGTCTGTAGGTACTACTAATGCAACTGGTATCATTCAAAATAGCAAATATGACCGTTACAATTTTACCTTCAGAAATACAACAAAATTCCTGAAGGATAAAATGACATTAGATGTGGGTTTTAGCTATATTATCCAAGAAGATCTTAATCTAATGGCACAAGGTGAATATTTCAATCCACTACCAGCCGTATATCTATTCCCGCGTGGCGAAAACTTTGAAGCTGTGAGGATGTATAAAACGTATGACACAACTCGTAAGATTGATGTACAGAACTGGGGATGGGGTGATCCTGGATACAGTATGAAAAATAATCCATATTGGGTGGCTAATGAGATGAACCATGGTATGAAAAAACAACGCTACATGGCTAATGCCAGTTTAAAATATGAAATTTTAGATTGGTTGATGTGACAGGGCGTGTCCGCATTGATAATGCAACCAATGATTATTCAGATAAAAGAAATGCTTCTACTGACCTTTACTTTACTAATAGTTCTATTTATGGATTCTATAAGTACTATAAAGCTGACGATAGACAGGCTTATGCAGACGTGATGGCTAATATTAATAAACGCTTTGGTGACTTAAGTTTTAAGTGCTAATATTGGCGGTAGTTTTACTCAAACTTATTATGACGAAAGAGGATTCCAAGGTGGTTTGAAAGATATGTCTAATGTTTTTAGTCTATATAATATGACTACTACCTTGGATAAAGATACTTATCCTATAGAAAGTGGATATAAACAACGTACCAACTCTATTTTTGCTAGTGCGGAAATTGGCTGGAAGAGTATGTTATATATGACTTTAACCGGGCGTAATGATTGGGATTCAGCATTGATTAATACAGAACAATCATCTTTCTTTTATCCATCAATAGGACTTTCAGGAGTAATTTCCGAAATGGTGAAATTACCCAAAGCTATTACTTATTTGAAAGTACGCGGTTCATTTGCTTCAGTAGGTGCTCCTATTCCTAAGAATCTTTCTTCTAACAAAACGTATGAGTGGGACCCTGCGACTAGTCAATGGAAATTACAAACTTACCGTCCTTTGCCTAAACTTTATCCTGAACGTACAAATTCTTGGGAGGCTGGTTTGAATGCCAAATTCTTTAATAATAGTTTAAGTTTGGAAGTTACTGGTATAAGGCTAATACTCGCAAACAAACATTCCAGGTTCCTTTGTCAGGAACCGCTGTATATGCGACTATGTATGCACAGTCTGGTAATATTGAGAATAAAGGTATGGAATTTTCTTTAGGGTATAATAAATCATGGGGAGATTTCTCATGGAATTCCAATTTGACTTTTAGTTTTAATAAAAATAAGATTGTAGAACTCTTGGATGATGCAGTGGATGATGAAGGTAATCACTATAGTTTGAGTGAGATAGATAAAGGTGGCATTGGATCGGCTAAAGTTATTCTTCGTAAAGGAGGAAGCATGGGAGACATGTATGTCACTAATCGTTTGAAACGTGATAACGAAGGAAATGTATTTATTGATAAAGCGAGCCAGAATGTGAAAAAAGAGGATATAAAGAATTCGGATGAGTTTATTCATATTGGCTCTGTATTGCCTAAGAGCAATTTAGGCTTTAGAAATGATTTCTCTTATAAAGGCATTAGCTTGGGATTCATGCTTGCTGCCCGCTTTGGAGGTATTGTTATCTCACCAACACAAGCTGTAATGGATCAGTTCGGAGTATCTAAGGTCACAGCTTTAGCACGTGATAATGAAGGTGTTCCTGTAAATAATGGAAAAGTGGATCCCCAGACTTATTATACAGAAGTGGGTGGAATAAGTGGATTGATGTCTAACTATGTATATAGTGCTACTAATGTTCGTTTACAAGAGTTATCGGTGGGCTATTCACTTCCAGCCAAATGGTTTAATAACAAATGTAATCTTAGTTTGTCAATAACAGGTCACAACTTGTGGATGATTTATAATAAAGCACCATTTGATCCGGAAGCTACCGCTTCTACTGGTACTTATTATCAAGGTGTTGATTACTTTATGCAACCAAGTTTGAGAAGTTGGGGATTTAATGTAAAAATACAGTTTTAACGATAAAAGAATAACCAAATGAAAATATATAAATTCATAACGCAGATTTCTATTGCAGGCTGTATGCTTGTTGGAACTCCAATGTTACAAGGATGCATGGATAATAGCTTGAATGATCCGTTGGGAAAAGTTTCGGAAGAAGAACTTGGACGAGATGGATTTGCTGCCAATGCTTTCTTCTTGACTTTATGTGATTATGCATATCCCATAGCTACTGAAAACATTTATAATACCAATGAATCCTTGATTGGTGACTGCTATGGACGTTATCAAGTAATGGCAACAGATAAGTTTAAAGGGGCAAATTTTGCTACATATAATGCACCCGAGAACTGGTTAAACTGGCAGTTTGCAGATGATAATGTAATGGTATTGACGTATGGTGCATGGAATAAAATAAAGAATGTAACCCAAGGGACAGGGGTTAACTTTGCATGGGCACAGATCCTAAGAATTGCGACAATGCATCGTATGCTTGATATGTATGGGGCACTTCCTTATTCCCAAATTTCAAGTGATAAACTTTCGACTCCTTACGATACAATGGAGGAAGCATATCATGCAATGTTTACTGATCTGACTGATGCAATTAATGTAATGACTGTTTATGTGACCGAAAATCCAAACAACAGAACGATGGCTAAGTATGATAAAGTTTATGACGGTGATTTTGAGAAATGGGTGAAATTTGCAAATTCACTGAAACTACGTATGGCCATTCGTATTCGTTTTGCAGATCGTGAATATGCCAGACAGATGGCGGAGGAAGCTATTAACCATTCTATAGGGGTAATTACTTCCAATGAAGATAACGCAACTTCTTTAGGCACTAAAAATCAATTGTATACGGTATTAGTGCAATGGCCTGACCAATGTGTCTCTGCCGATATTACATCTTATATGAAAGGATACAACGATCCACGTATGTCGAAATATTTTAAAAAGAAAACGAGCGATAAAGGAGATGATGATTATGTGGGTATGCGCGCAGGTTTGTCTTATGGTAATGATATTACCGGACCGACTTTCTCTAGAATAAATGTTGGAGAGATGGATCGTACTTTATGGATGAGTGCAGCTGAAACAGCTTTTAATAAAGCTGAAGCGGCAATGTTAGGATGGGATGTAAAAGGAGAAACGGTGAAAGATTTGTATGAATCAGCTATCAGACTTTCCTTTGCACAATGGGGAGTATCGGATGGTATTGACCAATACCTGAATGATGAATCAAGTACTCAGGCTGATTATGTAGATCCTAATGAGAATAAGGGGAATGAAAGTGCTATTAGTTCTATAACTATCAAATGGAAGATGATGCTGGTGAGGAAGAAAAACTGGAAAGATTAATAACCCAAAAATGGATTGCAATGTGGCCTTTGGGACAAGAAGCATGGAGCGAGTATCGTCGTACTGGTATCCGCGTTTTTCCCGTTATTGAATGGAAATGTTAACCAATCTTCCTTCCGCTAATCGTATTCCGTTCCCACCATCGGAATATATTCGTAATGCTGCTAATGTTAAATGCTGCTGTAAGTAAATTGGGTGGCGCTGATAATTATCAGACTAAGGTTTGGTGGCAGCGTAGGGATAAGTGAATAATAGTATAATCTATATTAATAATAAATAGTATGAGAAAGATATTCTATTTTATAATGTTGTTATTTGGCATAACGGTTGCGAATACAGCGTGTGATGATTGGACAGACATGGAACCAAAATTCCAGGAAGATATGACTCAGTCGTCACTTCCGGAAGAATACTATGCCCAGCTTCGCGCTTATAAGAAAACAGATCATCCGGTTGCTTTCGGATGGTTTGGTAATTGGACCGGAAATGGAGCTACTTTAGAAAAATGTTTAGCCGGACTTCCTGATAGTGTGGATTTTGTTTCTATTTGGGGTAACTGGAGAAATTTGACAGAAGCGCAAACAAAAGATTTGCGTTATGTACAAAATGTAAAAGGGACTAAAGCTTTGATGTGTTTTATTGTTCAAAATATCGGTGACCAATTGACTCCCGAGGAATATAAAGATAATTATCTGGAATTCTGGGGATGGAATGAGAATAAGGAAGAAGCTATAAAGAAATATGCCCATGCAATATGTGATAGTATTGATAAATATGGATATGATGGCTTTGATATTGACTATGAGCCTAATTTTGGTCATCGAGGTAACATGAGTGGAAGTGATGAGAATATGTTGTTGTTCATTCAGACCTTGGGAGAAAGAATCGGACCAAAATCGGGTACAGACAGGCTATTAGTAATTGACGGTGAGCCACAAAGTATTGTATCGGAGTCAGGTCCTTATTTTAATTATTTTATAGTGCAGGCTTATGATTCTCCAGGAGATAATACTGGACGTGACCATTTGGATAGCCGTTTAAACTCTACAATAAGAAACTTTGATGGGCATTTGACTGCAGAAGAAGTTGCTAAGAAATAT
>ENA-OQIG01001017-OQIG01001017.1-human-gut-metagenome-genome-assembly--contig:-NODE-1017-length-13651-cov-3.006137_pt1 | contig 13651 bp, 19 predicted proteins | sample MGYA00242576_ERZ504741 | MGnify/ENA primary metagenome ERZ504741 (study PRJEB26092, sample SAMD00036436) | human gut metagenome | host: Homo sapiens | study: EMG produced TPA metagenomics assembly of... | reverse complement strand
CAGGGCAACATCAGCCGCTTTTGCACCGCCGGTAGAAAATCCGGTGGTGGTTTTTACGAAGTCAGCGCCGGCTTCTTTTGCGAGCTCGCACGCTTTTACTTCTCTTCATCGGTTAAAAGGCAGGTCTCGATGATGACTTTCAGAACGATGTCCTTGCCGCATACTTCTTTTAAGGTCTGGATATCGGAGCGTACGAAGTCGTATTTGCCGTCTTTGAGGCTCCGACGTTGATGACCATATCAACCTCCTGTGCACCGTCTTCGATGGCTGCACGGGTCTCAAACGCTTTTACACGGGTATCGGACATGCCCAGAGGGAAGCCGACAACGGTGCAGACTTTGACGTCAGATCCTTTGAGCTTTTCAGCAACGAATTTGGTGTAGTACTGGTTGACGCAGACAGAAGCAAAATCATGTGCAAGTGCCTCGTCGCAGATCTTTGCAACCTGTGCTTCGGTTGCGTCTGCTTTTAAAATAGTGTGGTCAAATAATTTGGTGTTCAGCATAATTTTTTCCTTTCTTTGATGAAAAATAAATCAGAATGATAGAGAAAAGGCAGAGCCGAAAAAACACAGTTCGGATTTAACGGCTCTGCCTTTAAAAATTGTAACTATTCAGAGCCACATCTCGATTCCGCTGCGCTGCATCTCGATGTGGCTGCTCGCCATATGAAATTCCAGAAAAACCGCTCATTCATGCAAGCATGATTCGCAATTTTTTCTTCCATTTCACATGGCTCTGAATAGTTACATATTATCTTGCGCCCTTATCGTATGGAATACCTTCGGCTTTCGGAGCCTGGGAATTCTTGGATGTGAAGGCGAGAATAATCATGGATGCGATAAACGGCATCATGTTGTAAATGTTCTTGGACAGTCCCAGATGGGAGAGGACGGTGGAGTCCGCAATGTTTGCCAGGGAACGGAATACCGCAAAGAATACGGCTGCTCCGGCAATGTGGAACGGTTTCCACTGACCGAAGATCATAACAGCGAGGGCAAGGAATCCGGCACCGGCTACGCCGACTTCGAAGTTCCAGGTGGTAACGGACGGAACGATGTAGGCAAATCCGCCGATACCGCCGAGTGCACCGGAGATGATAACACCGGTGTATCTCCACTGGTATACGTTGATACCAACAGAGTCGGCTGCCTGTGGATGCTCACCGCAGGCACGCAGGCGCAGTCCCCATTTCGTTTTGAAGAGGAACACGTAGCTGCAGATCAGAAGGATGATGCCGATGAACAGGAAGATGTTCACGGTAAATGGTCCGATCTTGTAAATGAAAGCGGCGTTGGTGTAGTTCAGCTTTGCGGAAGCTGCACCGTTTCCGGCATCCGAGCCGTTGTTGAATGCTTTTACCAGGACGATGGCAATGGCAGTAGCCAGCATGTTCAGCGCGGTTCCGCCGATCGTCTGGTCTGCTTTCAGTGTGATGGCGGAGAAGCCAAGCAGCAGAGAGTAGATCATACCGGATACGGCGCTCGCCAGAATGGAAAGTGCCACAAGTGCAGGAGCCGGGAGGTCCGGGAACAGAACCAGGACGAAGACACCGGCAAGGCCGCCGATCGCCATGATTCCTTCCAGCGCGATGTTGATGACACCGCTTCGCTCGGAGAACATACCGCCCATCGCAACGAGCATCAGAACAACGGCGTACAGTAAGGTAAATTTAATTAAAAGGAACATTATTTCTTCTCCTCCTTTCCGTTGTCTGCATTGGCATTTGCTTTCTGCTCTTTTTTGCTCTTGAACAGGTTTGCAACGATGCCCTTGAACAGGGTAACGAATGCGCAAAGGTAAATGATAACGGCAACGATCAGGTCCGCGATCTCCGGCTGATAATATTTCGTAGGCAGGTAAGCACCGCCGACCGAAATATGAGCAACGAAGAGAGCAGCGAAGATAACGCCGATCGGGTTGCTAAGTGCAAGAAGCGCAACCGGGATACCATTAAATCCGATGGCCGGGAGTGCTGTCGATACCTGCGGGTTCCACTCGGATGCACCGGAGAGGAAGTAGAGCCTGCACCGATTCCGGCAAGCGCACCTGCGATGGTCATGGAGAGAACAACGTTTCTCTTCTCGTTGATGCCGGCGTATTTGGCAGCATCCTTATTGAATCCGCAGGCTTTCAGCTCATAGCCGAAGGTTGTTTTGTTCAGAACGATGTAGATGATGACCGCAATGGCAATCGCAATGAAAATCGCAATCGTTGTGGAACTGGTACGGAAAATGGAGTTCATGCCGCAGTCCGGAATCAGGGATTTCGGAGAAGCGGAGCTTAATTTGTAAGTACGTGTGGTCTTCTGATCATACATGTCCGGGATGGTGTTGTACATCAGCTCATTGACAAGATAAAGACCAATCCAGTTGAACATGATGGAAGTAATAACTTCATTTACGTTGAAGTATGCTTTGAAGATACCAGGAACTGCTCCCCAGATGGCTCCGCAGACCATAGCAGCCAGAAGGCATACATACCATGGCATGTGGAGGATGATGGCAAAATACAGGGCGCCGAAGACACCGACGGTGTACTGTCCGGCAGCACCGATGTTGAACAGACCTGTTTTAAAAGCAAATGCAACCGAAAGTCCGGTCATAATCAGGGGAGCGGACTGAGCGATTTCACTTCCGATTCCTTTCGGCTTTAAGTAAAAGCCGCCTTTGATGATTCGTGTAAATCCATCCACTGCGTTCTCCGCGTTGATGCAGTATAAAATGATAAATCCCACAAGAAGACCGATCACAATACATACAAGAGAAGCGACAATGGACAGAAGAGCGTTTTTCGTTTTTTCGTTCATGCTTTTCTTACCTCTCTTTTATACTTCTTCGGGAACCGGATCCCGTTTTGCACCTGCCATGTAGAGACCGAGTTCTTCGACAGAAACGGTTTTCGGATCCAGCTGGCCGACCAGCTCTCCTTCGTACATAACAAGAATACGGTCGGAAACATCCATAACCTCATCCAGTTCCAGAGAAACCAGAAGAACGGCTTTTCCCTTGTCGCGCTGTGCAACGAGCTGGCTGTGAATGTATTCGATGGCTCCGACATCAAGACCACGGGTAGCTGTACCGCAACGAGAAGATCAGGATCTTTGTCGATCTCACGCGCGATGATCGCTTTCTGCTGGTTTCCGCCGGACATGCTGCGGGTGATGGTCACAGGACCTGGCCGCTGCGGACATCGTACTGCTCGATCAGGCGCTCGGCATATTCGCGCACGGCTTTTGATTTGATAAAGCCGAAGGATTCAAATTCCGGCTGCCAGTAACGCTGCAGCACCATGTTCTGCTCGATGGAGTATCCAGCACGAGGCCGTGTTTATGGCGGTCCTCCGGGATGTGGCTCATGCCCATCTTGGAGCGGTCGCGGATGGAAGCTTTCGTGATGTCCTGTCCGTTGAACAGAATTTTACCGCCGGATACTTTTTCCAGTCCCGTGAGGCCCTGAACGAACTCGGACTGGCCGTTTCCATCGATACCTGCGATGCAGACAATCTCGCCTTTTCTTACATTAAAGGAAACATCTTTGACGGCGTTGTTTCCGTGCACCTTGCTCGGTACGGTCATGTGCTCTACTTTCAGAACGGTGTCGCCCGGTTTTGACGGCTTTTTGTTGACGGAGAAGCTGACGTTTCTTCCGACCATCATGCGGGAGAGCTCTTCTTTGGAAGTTTCGCTGATGTTGACGGTTCCGATGTATTTTCCTTTGCGGAGAATCGTACAGCGGTCGGCAACTTCCATGATCTCGTTGAGTTTATGGGTGATGAAGAGGATGGATTTTCCTTCTTTTGCGAGGTTCTTCATGATCTTCATCAGCTCGTCGATTTCCTGCGGCGTCAGAACCGCGGTCGGCTCGTCGAAGATCAGGACTTCGTTGTCACGGTAGAGCATTTTCAGAATTTCGGTACGCTGCTGCATGCCGACGGTGATATCCGAGATCAGAGCGTCCGGATCGACCATCAGACCGTATTTCTCGCTCAGTTCCATGACTTTTGCACGGGCATTCTTTTTCTCGAGGAAGGCCTTTGGTCGGCTCTACGCCGAGGATGATGTTGTCGAGAACCGAGAAACATTCGACCAGCTTAAAGTGCTGGTGCACCATACCGATGTTGAGATCATTGGCGTCGTTCGGCGTGTTGATATGGACTTCCTGCCCATTCTTCTTGATGATTCCGGAGGTAGGCTGATACAGACCAAAAAGAATACTCATCAGGTTGATTTTCCTGCACCGTTTTCTCCAAGCAGAGCATGGATTTCTCCTTTTTTGAGCTGTAACGTAATGTTGTCGTTCGCCTTGATACCCGGGAATTCTTTGGTGATGTTCAACATCTCAATAATGTACTCATTTTCCATATACATATTCCCTTTCAAGCGTGGTTTTGCAGGACTGCCGAAGGCATGGAAAACAGGGCAGAACTGCGGGCTTTCATTATGTCTAGTATAGCATTTTGTGTGACAGAAAAAGGGAAGAGAAATAATATTCTCTTCCCCAAAAGGCATATTGTTACAGAAACAGTATGCACATTAGCTGATGTAATCAACGGTTACGTGAGAACCTACTTCCGGCTGATTTTCTGTATCGCTGGAGATTTCGATGGAACCATCGCGGATACCAGCCAGTACAGTTTCATACTGATCCTGTGTGAAGGTTGTGAATCCCCAGGATTCGGAATCGGTAGGAAGGCCGATGTAATCTCCGTCTTTCAGTCCAAGCTGCTGAGCAGTTCCGCCAAGTTCAGAGAAGTTTCCGCTGAAGTAGGAATCCAGAGCGTTGTTGATGGCGCTTGGAAGACCTTTCATAGCGGAAGTCAGGCAGCGCTCGCCGATTTTGGAACGCTGGTCAACGTCTACACCAATAACTTTTCCGTCGTGTGTCTCAGCTGCATCCAGAGCAGATGTCCAGATACCGCCGCCGCAGGCGAATACAACCTGTGTTCCGTCTGCATACCAGCCCTCCATACGGGCGGTGATGGAGTCATCGCCGTAGAACTGGCCGCCATAGTAATATTTTACGTTTACATCTACGCCGTCTTCTTCAGCAGCAGCGTTGATACCCTGTACATAACCGTAACCGAAACGGATAACGGCCGGAACAGCGATACCGCCGAGGAAACCAAGACTTGTGTAGCCGTCTTTTACTGCAGCGTATCCAGCCAGGTAGCCGGCCTGCTCTTCTTCGAAGGAGCAGATGTACACGTTCTTTCCGAGATCAACAGCTTTGCCGTTTTTTACAATATCACCTTCGGTAACATCGACTGCGATGAAGGTTACATCCGGATAGGTGTCCTGCTCTTCAGCGATGGCAGGTCCGAACAGGTAACCTGGCATTACAACAACGGTAGCACCCTCGGAAACAGCAAGATCGATGGAGTTGATACGCTCTTCATCGGTATCCTCTGCCGGTTTGTAGTACTCGTACTCTACGCCGTTTGCATCGCCGTAGGCGCATACAGTTTCCCAGGTGATCTGGTTGAAGGATTCGTCGGTGATATCTCCGGAGTCTGTGATCATGGCAATTTTCTCACCTGCGGCGTCTTTTTTTCTCCGTCTGTGGAAGCAGAAGCGGAAGTTGCGCTGGTGGAATCGGCGCCTGTGGATGCGTCGGAGGAAGAGGAGCCGTTGGAGGAACCGCATCCTGCGAGTGCAGCAGTTGTCATGGCGGCTGCAAGCAGTAAGCTAACTACTTTCTTTTTCATAATAGTATTCTCCTTTCAAGAGGTACAGCGTTTTTGCGTGTATGGCTACATTATAATATAAAAGAAAAAAGTATGTCAAGCAAAGGAAAAACTGCGTGAAATCCACTAATTATCTGCATGCGAGCCGGAAATTCTTCGGATAATGGCGTTGGATCTTGCATAAATTTCTTCCGGGTCAAAGCCGATATGGAATTCGCCGTTTTCGTAGAGGATTTGACCGTTTACCATGGTAAGCTTTACGTTCTGTTTGCTGCCGCTGTAAACGAGGTTTTTGATCAGATTATTCTCCGGCTGCATGTTCGGCTGATGGAGGTCAATCATGACGAGATCGGCCTTTTTGCCGGCAGCGAGACGGTCGCAGTCAGTAAGCTGCATGGCGTGCGCGCCGCCTGCGGTTGCCATGTAGAGAATGGCGTCGGCCGGGATTCCTGCGGCATCCATCTCGCGGACTTTGGAAAGGCCGGTGGTCAGGAACATTTCGCGGAACATATCGAGGCAGTTGTTACTGGCCGGCCCGTCGGTGCCGATGGCGAGGTTGATGCCGTTATCGTAAAAACGCTTCAGCGGGCAGATGCCGGAGGCGAGCTTCAGGTTTGAGGAGGGATTGGTAACGGCCGTCAGTTTCCGGTCACGGAAGATCTCAAAATCGCGGTCCTCCATCCAGATGCAGTGGTAGCCGCCGCCTCCGTACTGGAACATGCCTAAGCGTTCCATCAGCTGTGTCGGGGTGAGTCCCCAGCGCTCTTTACAGCCCTCGACTTCGCTTTTTGTTTCGGCGTTGTGTGTCCAGACAGGGGAATGGTATTTTTCGGCGAGTTTGGCAACGGCTTCAAGAAGCGGGCCGCCGGTCGTATATTCGGCGTGGAAACCGAGCAGATACGAGGTGCGGTCGGAGAGTTCGTTGACATAGTTATACATCTCTTCGAGAATTTCCGGGCTGTCGACGAAGTTGTTGAGACCGCTGGTAAGAACGGTGCGGAATCCAGTGTCGACCGTGGCAGCGATGCTGTTTTTCTGCTGGATGTACATGTCGAAATTGGAGGTGATGCCGCTCGTCAGATATTCCATGATGCCGAGGATATTGAGCCAGTAACGTCGTCCCCGGCGAGCTTTGCCTCGTTCGGGAAGACCTGGCGCTCGAGCCATTCGTGGAGCGGGAGATCGTCCGCGTAAGAGCGGAGGAAGGTCATCGGGGTGTGCGTTGTGTGCGTTTTTAAAGCCCGGGATCAGGAGATTGCCGCGGGCGTCAATTTCGCGGTCGAAGACAGTGGTCTCTGCGGCATCTGGATCTGCTTTTCTACCAGGTCCGATATAGGTGATGGTGTCGCCGGTGACATGAAGTTCGTCTTCGGCGATGGAAAAATGGTTTTCAGCGTCGAGTACGAGAATTTTGGCGTTGTAAAAACGTGTATTCAAAAAAGATCTCTCCTTTATTTTACGTGCTGTTTTCAGCGGCCGGGGCCTGTTTTTTTGACAGACCCCGGCCGCTGTGTGTTTACAGTGTCTTTGCGATGCCCTGAATCGTTGCGGCAACGAGTTTTTTGAACTGCGGTGCAACCATGTCAGCTGCCTCCTGAACTTCCGCATGGCACAGAGGCTGCGGGGAGATGCCGGCGGCAAGATTGGTAATGCAGGAAATACCGATGACGCGCATGCCATATGGCGTGCAGCGATGGCTTCACAGGCGGTGCTCATGCCGACCGCGTCTGCGCCGAGGGTGCGGCACATGGCGATTTCCTGCGGGGACTCGTACTGCGGGCCGGTGAGCTGCAGATAAACGCCTTCCATCAGGTCGATATCAAGGCTGGCTGCGGCTTTCCGTGCGATTTTCTGGAATTCAAGGTCGTAGATCTGGCTCATATCCGGGAAACGGGTGCCGAGCTCGTCGACGTTCGGTCCGATAAGCGAGATGGAACGAAGCAGGCGATCTGGCCGTTTAACAGCATCAGAGAGCCTGGCTTTGTGCCCTGTTTGATGCCGCCGGCGGCGTTGGTTAAGAACAGTGCTTTTGCGCCCATCAGCTTCATGAGGCGGGGCGGGAGAACGACGTCGGTCATCGGATAGCCTTCATAATAATGAACGCGGCCCTGCATGCAGACAACCGGCACATCGCCGACGTAGCCGAAGATAAAACGGCCCGCGTGGCCCGGAACAGTGGAAACCGGAAAGCCTTCGATATCGTGGTAATCGAGGGTTGCGGTAACGCGGATATCATTCGCAAAATCACCGAGGCCGGAACCGAGAATCAGTGCGACTTCCGGCTGGAAATCGATCTGGGAGCGGAAGCTCTCGTAGCATTTCATCAGTTTTTCGTAAACAGGGTTTGGGGTGTTGCTCATAGGAAAAACCTCCTTAATATAAATGATTTTCTGCTTTTTGAGTCTTTTTTCGGCTATTTTTAGGGAAGAAAAGCCTGCCACAGAGATGTGAGTCCCGGAGGCAGGCTTTTCTTTTAGAAAAAGATCATCTGGTAGTTCTATTGTAGTATAGAAAGCGCGGAAAAGCAATGATTTCAGTCATCAAAAATATTCAGATGCTGTTTCATGATATTTCCCAGCCATTCAATGACCGGACCGAGGGTAATAACCATCAGCACGGTGACAATGCCGAGTTTTCCGCCGAGCAGAACGGCGATCGCGGTGACAACGAAGTCGTAGACGATGCGGATCACACGGAACGAAACGTTCGGCAGGTGGGTGGAGATAATGAAGGATACTGCGTCGTACGGTGCAGTTCCCATATCAACATCCATATAGAAGGATGCGGCAAGGATAAACAGGACCAGCGCCGGGATCAGCACAGCGATTCGCACACCCATCGAGGTGAAGAGGTCTGCCGGAAGGACTTTCGCCCAGATCCAGGAGAAAAAGTCGATGGAATATCCCACGAGAAACATGTTTGCGAGGGTTCCGAAGCCTAAGTTTCTGCCGCCGAAAATGATAACGAAGATGAGCAGGACGGTATTGAAGAGCGCCTGCCAGTTTCCGATGCTGATGCCGAGGCGGGTGGAGATGGTCTGGTTTAACAAGGTACATGGATCGGTGCCGAGATCGACGAGAAGCAGCCATGAGAGCGCAAAGCCCATCAGGATGACGGCAGCGATGACCAGAATCAGGCGGGTCCAGAAATGTTTCTTCTGGTAGAAGCCCTGGATGATTTCTTTCATAGTATGAGTTCCTCCTGTGATTTATGCTTGGCTTTTCACCTTTTCGGGCGGATTTTCTACGCATTTTCTTCGAAATTTTTCGATCGTCTTTCCAACACGTTTTTCGCCCTTCTTTCCAGAAAAATCTCCGCCGTTTTTTGGCGGAGATTTGACCGTTTCTGTTATTTTAGTATATTTTTTCCAAAATGTAAACTATTTTCTTTTGATGATGTCAACTTAATGTTCACAAAATGATGAATAATAAATGAACATAAATTAACACAAAACATAAAATTGAAAAAACACGTTCATTAATAAATTAACGAAATGAACATGTGAGCTGAATGAAATTTGTGCATTCTACAATGTGTCCACGCGAGACGGACAGAACCTTGAAAAGAACTACAATATACGGATATACGAATTAACGCCATAAACAGAAACCAAAGTTATAGAACCAGCTCCACGTTTTTACAGAAGACTTCGCGGTATAACTGTTCGCGTTCCACGGCGATCAGCCGCCCGGCTTCCTGCTGGAGCTGTTCACTGTCGAAGAGCTGTACGAGATCCGGATTGAACATGCGGCCTGCGTTGCAGTGAAGATCTGCAAGCATATCGGCAAAGTTCTTGCAGGAGCTGTAGGCACGTCCGACGGAATCGGTTGCCGCATCGAGACAATCGGCGCAGGTGAGGATCTGGTAGAGAATGGCGTTGTCGTTGCCTTTATAGGTATACTCGCGCGGATAGCCGCCTTTTTCGTCGTACCAGAGATGGTGGTAGAGCGCCGCCTCGGCGTATGGTCTTGTGGAATCCCATTTGCTGAGGAGCTCATAGCCCATCTGTGGGTGGAGACGGATCAGATCAAAGAGAAAAAGTACATTGCATCATTGGAACCGCATATTGGAGATATTCTACTGGTTGGAATTAATTATGATAAAAAGACGAAAAAGCATGAATGCCTGATAGAAAAGGCGTAAATGAATAAAAAGGCAAGGCAGCATATCACAGGAAATCCTGAGGCATGCTGCCTTATTTTGCCAGGAATATCAATAATTGGTTCAAAAAGGATACGTTAGAATACCACTACCAGAAGCATCTTATACTGCTCTTTGCCATACACTGCATGCGGATGTTTTGCCGGCATGACGATGGATTCGCCTTCGTGGAGTTCGTATTTTACGCCGTCGATGGTGATTTCACCGGTTCCGTCGAGGCAGGTGACGAAGCGTCGCCGCCGGACTCGTGGGTGCTGATTTCTTCGCCTTTGTCGAAGGCAAATAAGGTGATGCTGACGGATTCATTCTGTACCAGTGTTTTGCTGACGATCTGGCCTTCCTGGTAGGAAACCTGATCTTTTAAGACCATAACCTTGGCTTTATTGATATTTTTCATGATGCTCATAGTTCATAAATCTCCGTGATAGAATGAGAACGTGTCTGAAAAAATTCCCAGGCACGTTCTAAAAATGTGTGATTAAGATGAGATGACTCATCAGTGTCGGGCGTGTATAGAAATGGAATCTGAGGTCCGTTTTCTGATATGCCCAAATTCAAAGATATTTTTGTCTGAACATATACAGTATACGTGGAAAAATGAAAGAAAGCAAGGGGTTTTCTTTATTTCCCGAAAAACAATTCCATATCGTTTTCAACGGTATCGATTCCGGCGATGCCGAAGTTTTCAACGAGAAGAGCTGCAACATTTGGCTTAAAAATGCCGGAAGTGTCGGGCCGAGGTGGATGTTCTTGACACCGAGCGACAGCAGTGCCAGAAGAACAATCACAGCTTTCTGCTCGTACCAGGAAATATTGTAGATGATCGGCAGATCGTTGATATCGTCGAGGCCGAAGACCTCCTTTAATTTCAGTGCAATCACGGCAAGAGAGTAGGAATCATTGCACTGGCCGGCATCGAGGACGCGCGGAATGCCGTTGATGTCGCCGAGGTTCAGCTTGTTGTATTTGTATTTTGCACAGCCGGCGGTCAGAATCACGGTGTCTTTCGGCAGTGCCTGTGCAAAATCAGAGTAATAGCTGCGGCTCTTTGCACGGCCGTCACATCCAGCCATGACAACGAATTTTTTGATCGCGCCGGATTTCACGGCATCGACGATCTGGTCTGCCAGGGCGAGTACCTGTGCATGGGCGAAGCTCCGACAATGGTTCCCTGCTCGAGTTCCGTCGGCGGTGCGCAGTGCTTTGCCTGTTCGATGAGCAGAGAGAAATCTTTTGTCTCACCGATGACGCCGTCGATGTGCGGGCATCCCGGATAACGAACCGCTCCGGTTGTGTAAATACGGTTTTTGTAGCTGTCCTTCGGCGGCACGATACAGTTCGTCGTCATCAGAATCGGGCCGTTGAAGGCTTCAAATTCTTCTTTCTGTTTCCACCAGGCGTTACCATAATTTCCCTTAAAATGTTCATATTTTTTGAACGCCGGATAGTAGTGTGCAGGCAGCATTTCGGAGTGGGTGTAAACATCGATGCCGGTGTTCACGGTCTGCTCGAGCAGCATCTCGAGGTCGCGCAGATCATGGCCGGAGACGAGAATACCCGGGCGGGTGCCGACACTGAGATCGACGGTGGTGATCTCCGGATTGCCGTAAGCGGAAGTATTGGCTCATCGAGCAGTGCCATTCCCTGCACGCCGTAGGAGCCGGTCTCGAGTGCGAGAGCCGTCAGTTCCTCTGCAGAGAGGGAATCGTCGAGCGTTGCGGCGAGAGCACGCTGCAGGAAGGCATCGATTTCCTCGTTTTCTTTTAAGAGAACATTGGCATGGCTGGTGTACGCGGCAAGTCCTTTCAGACCGTAGGTGATGAGCTCGCGTAAAGAGCGGATGTCCTCATTTTCCGTGGAAAGTACGCCGACGGTTACTGCTTTTGCGGCAAACTCATCGGTTGTGCCGTTCCAGAGGGCGGCTTCCGGCAGAGCGGAGCAGTCGGCAAGCTGAGCGAGAAGCGCTTTGGTCTCAAGCGTTGCTCAATTCGTGCGCGGATCGTATCATCATCAAAGTTCACGTTTGTGATGGTCGTAAACAGGTTTTCGGTGATGAGATGATTGACGCTGGCATCGACGGTTTTTCCTTCGCGGCGGAGCTGTGTCGTCACGGCGGAAAGTCCTTTCGTCGTCCAGATCAGCAGATCCTGCAGCGCCGCTGTCTCCGGGCGCTTTCCACAGACACCGGATTTTGTACAGCCGGAGCAGCCGGCAGTTTCCTGACACTGGTAGCAAAACATATTCTGTTCCATAAAAATAGTTCCTCCTGTAGGGTATTTCCGAGGGGTTAAGCGCAGAGGGAAAAACAGATCTGCGCGGAGTTTCATAATTTACACGTACAGAATATCGGATATAACAGGAAAAGTATGTGGTTATAACCACGGAAAATACTTTTTGTGTATATTCGTTTATGAAAATAAGCATTTGAAACGATGAAACGGTAAAAAATTTACGCTGCGGTACCGCCTAGAGAGACGGATGACGCAGCGTAAATTTGTTTTTATGAAATTCGAGGATTCCCTCTTTCTGCATTTTTCCGAGTTCTTTGGAGAGGGCGCTCCGGTCGAGGTTCAGGTAGTCGGCGAGGCCCTGGCGGTCGAAGGGGATCGTAAAGGTGTCGGCGCCGGTTTTGGCAGACTGCGCGGCGAGGTAGACCAGCACGCGCTCGCGGATCGTCTTTGGTGTAGTGCAGAAAATGCGGTTGGAGAGGGTAAGATTTTTCTGCATGGAGATGCGGAGCATGTTACTGCGAAGCTGGGACAGCCATGCATCATCACCATCGGCGGTCTGGTCGAGGTTTTGAAGATTGAAAAAGAGAACCGTCGAGGCTTCGGCTGCCGTGACATTCACCATCATCGGCTCCCGACAGAAGGCATACGTTTCGGCAAATACCTGGCCGGGGGTGATCTTGCTTAAGATACTGCGGTTGCCCCAGAGATCCGTATTCTCCACGAAAACGCTGCCGGACAGCACAATCCCCCAGTTCGGACACGCGGTCACCCATGTGATAAATGGTCTGGTTTTTCTCAAACGAACACGTCCGCAGCCACCCGCTCGAAACAAGAGCCGTCCGCCCGGTTTCTGAGATGCCATGAAAGAGCGGGAGAGAAAACACCTCGGCCGGAAAAACAGCATCAGCCAATGATTTCATACTGCAGCATCTCGTATTTCAAAATACTGCCCTCCATAATTTCCGGCGGCAGCAGTGCGCGGGCAACCAGTTTCATTTCATTGTCCTCCGGTTCGATGTCATTGCGGCGTAAATGCGCGTAATCACCATCGATGGCGACTACTTCGTAGGTGCAGGATAACATAAGAAAACAACCTCCTTTTTCTTTACATGATACCTATTATACCGTGTGCAGAAACGGATGTCGATGGAATTTTTAATGTCGGAAACAAAAGTCTATGCTATACTTACAGCAGGGTATGACAGAAAAGAAAGGATGGAAGGTAGGATCCTGGGGGAAGAACTTGAACTGGAAGTCTGCTCGGTGCTGAGAAAAATCCGGGAAGATATGTAGCTCATTATCATCAGCGGCTATGTGGAATTTTCTTATATAATAGGAAGTTCGACATCTGCTCAGAGAAATCCCTAAACATGTGGAGGATAAAAAAACTGATTTTCTAACAGAGCTTCTGCCATGGTCCAAGTCTTTACCAGAACATATCGGGAAGCCCAGACAGCAATAAGATTTCACCAGCTAACAGAGGATTTTTCTTTACACAATAACTCCATATAATTACCGGAATCAGACAAAGCCGAAAAAAAGAAAGAAGATTAGGAACCGTAATAATTCTATTCA